>MDTB01137843.1_pt1 | contig 33638 bp, 31 predicted proteins | sample 811161 | NCBI WGS metagenome assembly MDTB01 (sample SAMN05326650, study PRJNA326480) | marine metagenome | isolation source: seawater | place: Mediterranean Sea | collected 2009 | reverse complement strand
TTTAGCTATTGGCGTACAAATAGGTCTTTTTTTATCTTTTGCTATAAAATCTACTACCTCTTTAACTAAATCATTATCTTTAAATTCACCGTTAATTTTAGCTAAATTTTCATGAAGCTTCTCAGAAGAGAATATTTTTTTATAAGCAGTATCTAATTCTAAAATTTTCTTATTTTCATATTTTTTTCTTCTTAATCCAATTAAATTGATACCTTGTAAGTAATTTCTGTTACCAAATGATAAACCAAATGGAATAACGTCTTTAAGTACTCCTGTCATACCTCCAATCATTGCCAGTCTTCCTATTCTTGTAAATTGTTGTACCGCTGAATTTCCACCGATAACTACTGAGTCTTCAAGTGTAACATGTCCTCCTAAAGGAACATTGTTGGCTATTACAACGTTATTACCAACTTTACAATCATGGGCGATGTGGGAAGAAATCATAAATAGACAATTATTACCTATTATTGTTTTACCTCCTCCACCTTCTGTTCCAGGGTTTATGGTAACATATTCCCTTATCATATTGTTTTCCCCAATTACTACGCTATTTGACTCTCCCTTGTATTTTAAATCTTGAGGAATAGTTCCTATACTAGCAAAAGGAAAAATTTTTGTTCCTTTCCCAATTACTGTATTGCCTTCAATATGCACATTTGAAATTAATTCAACATTGTCAGATAATTCTACATTTGAACCAACATTACAAAATGGTCCAATTTTTACATCTTTTCCAATTTTTGCTTTTTTATCGATAACGCTAGAATTATGTATCATCTATTTTCTATCAACTATTGTAGCTGACCACTGAGCATCAGCCATTTTTTTTTCTCCAACTTTAGCTATTCCTTTGTATTTCCAAACTCTACCATGTGATCTCACTGCCTCAATTTCTAAGTGAAGTTCGCAGTCAGGTATTACTGGATTTCTAAATCTTGCTTTCTCTACACTCATTAAATAAACCAATTTATTTTCATATTCTTTTGGATCAATACCGTGAGCAGTTAAAGCTGCCGCTGCTTGACCAAAAGCTTCAACTATAAGCACACCTGGCATAACTGGTTGTCCTGGAAAATGTCCTTGAACATAGAATGAATTTTTTTTTACATTAACAATTGCAGTAGCAGATTTTAATGGAACAATCTTAATCAATTCATCTATTAGCAACATAGGAGCTCTATGTGGTAATAAATTTTCAATTTCTTTTTTGTTAATAGAATCTTTAGTCATTATTAATCTTTTTTTTTAAAAATTCCTTAAGTGGTACTGCTGGGTATCCCATAACTACAAGATTATCTTCGATGTCTTTTACAACTCCACTACCACCACCAATTTTTACGTTATTTCCAATTTTTAGATGACCTGAAATACCCGCCTGGCCACCAATAGATACATTGTCTCCTATTGTTGAACTTCCTGCAAAACCAACTTGGCCAGCAATCATACAGTTTTTTCCAAGCTTAACATTGTGAGCTACATGCACTTGATTGTCTAAGAAAGTATTTTCATTTATCACGGTATCATCAACGGAACCTCTGTCTATTGTACAGGACGATCCTATTTCTACTCTATTTTTCAAAATTACCCTTCCTATATGTGGAAATCTAAAATTTTTTCCTTTAATGGGTATAAAACCAAATCCTTTAGCTCCGATTTTTGAACCATCTTGGATTACGACTTCATCACCTATAATAGTATTTTTAACCATAGTTTGAGAACCAATCACACAATCTTTACCTATAGAAACATTGCTTTCAATAATTGAATTACTTCCAATAATAGTGTTTTTACCTATTTTTACATTTTTTCCAATTAAAACATTATTACCAAATTTTACTTTAGTATATTTCGAGGTTTTAGGTTTAGATAGAGTGTCGTCAGGATAATCTATATCACTATTTGGATAAAATTTCTTTGTAACTTTGGCCAATTCAAAGAGAACTTGTTTTACCAAAATTTTTATACAACTATCAGGTAAGTATACTTTTAATTTTTCTGTTGTAATACAGCAGCCAGCTTTAGTTTCTTTTGCTAGATCTTTATAATTTAAAGAATCAAAAAATGTAATATCTGTTTTTTTTGCTCGATCTAGTGTTTTTATATCTAAAATCTTTAATTTTTTTTTTTTAAAAATATTACCAAAGAGATCTTCAAGCAAGTAAGGTCCTTTACTCCTAAAGAATTTATTTTCCTGCATTTATTTAATTAAGTTTTATAGATTTTAGTTCTTTATTTAACAGTTCAATTATTTTTGGGGTAATATCTAGATTTATATCTCCTAACAAAATACTTTTTCTATCTAAAACAATTCTTATTTTATTATCTTCCATATATTTCTTAATTATAGGATTTAGGGTTTTAAGTAATTCAGTTCTCGCCTTAGCTCTAAGTGTAGCAACATCTTTTATAAGATCTTGTTTTCTTTTTTGCAAACTTGCTACTTTTTTCCTAAGAACTTCAACTTTTTTTTGATATTCCTCATTAGTTATTAGTTTTTTTTGAGAAATAATTTCTGTCTCTTCTTTTTTTAATTCTTCTCCTTCTTTGTTAAACTTTTTATTTTCACTTTCAAATTTTTTTTTAAGATAATCTTGTGCTCCTTTTCCGGCTTTGCTCTCATTTAAAACTTTACTAAAATCTATATAATATGGTGTGTCTGCAAAAGAAAAATTAGTTGTTGTTATGGGTAATATTATAAATATTAAAATTATTTTCCAAAAATGCCTCATAAATTAAAAAGATGTTCCCAAGTTAAATGTGAATGATTGAGTTTCATCAGTGTCAGCCTTGGATAAATTTTGAGATAATACAAATGACATTGGTCCTATAGGTGATAGCCAGCTTGTATTTATACCTACTGATGATCTTATCTTATTAGATTCATCGACAGAACTATCATAATCTACTCCCCATAAATTACCAAAATCTAAAAAAAGACCCACATCTGTTTTAGTGCTTTCAGGAAATAAATTGGGTAGGTTTGTTTCTAAATTAATTGCAGCTGCATAATTCCCTCCTACATAATCTGTTCCGTCTTTCGGTCCTATTTTAGCAGGTTTAAATCCTCTAAGTCTGGTGCTTGGTATTTTAGCTCTTTTACTAAGTCTAACATCTTCACCTTGAAGTCCATTAATAGATGAAAGATAAAATTTAAAAGAACCTACAACATCCTCACCAAAAGCATTATATTTACTTAAAGTAAATTTATTACGCAAATAAGGAGTGTCAGCATAAAGAGGAATAGTTTGAGCAAAAGAGGCAATGCTACCACTTGTGGGCATATAAGCTTTGTCTCTAGTATCAAGTCTAATACCATAATCAAAAGCTAGGTCAGTAAAAGTACCAGCTTGTTTTTTTAAAGAGTCTGATGCTGTGCTTTGAACTTCTAAATCATCATAATTTAAATTTAGCGCCGCAGTTAAATAAACATCTTTATACTGCTCAAATGTTGTATTAATACCACTGGTCATAAGACTATTTTTATATCCCGCATCTGGCTTATCATTGGAAGTGCTACTTACAATCCATCCAACTGAATTGCCTGAAAAATTAAAATTAGGATCAATTACTCTTACCTGGCCTTTTAAACTTTCTTCGTCTGCTTCTATGGAAGTAGAAACTTCAAGACCTCGACCTAAATAGTTATTTTCTTTAATAGTAAAAGCTATGGAGCCACCATTAGTACCCACCCCAGCTCCTGCGCTAATTTCTCCGGTTGGCTGTTCTTCGACAATTATATCAATTATTTTAGAATTTTTAATTGAACCATCTGAAATATTTCTTTTAACATCAGAAAATATTCCTCTAGACTGAATTCTGGATATGGATTGTTTTAATTTTAATAAACTAAATGGATCTCCTTCATCTAAAAGAAGTTCTGACCTTATAACTGATTCATTGGTAACAGAGTTACCTTTAATATTAATCTTCTCAACTATTTGTTTTTCTCCTTCATAAATATTAATTTTAACTTCAATATTATCTTTAACGAGAATTTCACTTACAGAATGCTCTACAAATTGAACATCGTTTTTCGCAACTAATAAATCTACTTCATCAAGTAATTTTTTTATTGTGAAAGGTGAATAGTAATTTCCTACTATTTTTTTAAATTTTTTATTTAGAGGAACAAAAATTGATTTATCTATAGCAGAGTCAACGTTTGTACTAATTTTCTGTATACGATATCTTGTTCCCGCATCTATATTATATGTTAAAACTGTTGAGCTCTTTGTCTCGATTTCTGCATTACTAGAAAGAACTTGCACATCATAATATCCAAGTGATTTATAGTAATTACTTAGTAGCCTTTTATCTAATTCAATATTTCTGTTATTTAAAAAAACACTTTTTGTCAAAACTTTCCAAAATTTATGCTCTTGAGAAACAATTATGTCTCTTAACCTTCTATCTCTAATTTTTTTATCCCCTATAAAATTAATTTTAGAAATTTTTGTTTTTTCTCCTTTCTCAATAAAGAAAAAAAGATTAATTCGATTTTCAGTAATTTCTTCGATTTTTGAATTAATTTTTGTAAAATTAAATCCTTGAGATAAATATAATTTTTTAATTATCTCGATATCATCGCTTACAATGTTTTTAATATAGGGACTATTTTTTTTTGTTTGAATTGTATCTTTTAATTGTTTAATTCTTTCTTCTTTTGGTTCTCCCTCTACAGTAATAGAATTAATGATTGGATATTCTTTAATGATTATTTCTAAAACTCCATTTTTTATAGAAGTTCTTATGTCATCAAAAAAATTTGTTGAATATAAATTCTTAATAATTTTATTAAGATCATTTTTTTCATAGTTTGCGGGAACAGAAATTTCTCCATAAACAAGTATGGTTTCCTTGCTTATTCTCTCGTTGCCTAGCACAACAACTTTATTAACTATTTCAGAAAAAGAATTAGAAGAAAAAAAAAGAAGGAAAATAATAATTATGTATTTTTTCATTTAATTTTTATTCCTATTTATAATTTTTAAAGTTGTTAATCTTGACCATCTGTCTATTGTGTAAATATTACCTAAACTAGTTGGATTGTATATAGCATATTTTTTATAGTTTTTGTCTTTTAATAATGAAAATATGTGCTTTAAAATTGAAGTGAACCTTATTTTTTTTTTCAAAAAATGATCAACTAATATTTCATTAGCTGCATTAATAATTATTGGTGTAGAAGTATACTTGTCCAATTTAGGTATTAATTTAAGGGCATCAAATCTGTTTTGATCAGCATCATAAAACTCAAGATTTTTGATTTTATTTTTTGTTGAATAATTATTAATATAATTTTTTGAATCAAATATAGCATTAGAAATTGGTATTTTCATATCAGGTTCATGATAAAGAAGTTTAGTTATTCCATTCTTAAATTTAATAATTGCGTGAACTAATGATTGCGGGTGAATAATCACTTCATATTTTTTCAAATCAAAAGGAAAAATTTTCTGTGCTTCCATCAATTCAAGAACTTTATTCATTAAAGTAGATGAATCTACAGATATTTTTTTTCCCATTGACCACCTAGGATGCTTTATAGCATCTGATGGCTTTATATTCTTAAATTTACTTTTTGCTAAATTTAAAAAAGGTCCTCCTGACGCTGTAATAAAAATTTTTTCTACCTCTTCAGTTTTGTGATTTTCTAAGAGTTTCATAATCGAGAAGTGTTCTGAGTCTATAGGAATAATTTTAGTTTTATTATTTTTTGCAATTTTATTGATTATATGCCACCCGCATATCACCGACTCTTTATTTGCTAAAAGTATCTTTTTGCTTTTTCTAGTAAAATCTATTGTGGGTTCTAACCCTGCTATACCAGGTATTGCAGAAATACATATATCAATTTTTTTTTTTGAATACGGGATTTGATTGTAACTATTTAATATTTTTGTTTTTTTATTTATAAATTTTTTTTTAACTTTTTCATAAATTAATTTATTAGTTACAATAAAATATTTAGGTTTATATTTGAGTATTTGGTTACAAATAACTTTATAATTTTTATTTGCAGTCAAAACTTCTAAAGAAAAAATATTAATATTATTATTAATTATCTTTAATGATGTTGTTCCAATTGAACCAGAAGATCCTAGAATCGCAATTTTTTTTTTCATGTAACAATGAAATACAGTAGATAAGATAAAATAGAAATAAACATTAAGCCATCTATGCGATCAAAAACACCTCCATGACCAGGCAAAATTTTGCCAGTATCTTTTATTTTATCCAATCTTTTAAAATAAGAAATAGTTAAATCTCCAGCTTGCGCTACTGTTGAAAGAATAAAGGTAATAAAAATTTGATTTATTCCAAACAAAAAACTAATAGTAAATGTTGAGCTAATTGATTGAAGGTAATATTCATTAAAAGCAAACAAACATACAAAAGATAGAAAGTATGATCCAAAAACTCCAGATATTGTTTTCTTAGGACTTATATTTGTTAATTTTTTCCATTTAAATATTTTTCCAAAAATATATCCGCCAATATCTGAACTAATACAAACAGCGATCGAATAAAATAAAATATGTTTTGAATATAAACTTTCATTTGCTAAAAAATAAATACAATAAAGTGATAAAATTAATATAAAAAATAGGAATACTTTTGTGAAATTTTTTTTAAAGGTGTTTAATAATTCATGTAAACCAGCAAAAAGAACAAAAAATAAAAAAAATGTTAAGGGAGCTCCTCCAATTACGAGTAAATAAATTGATGTAGGTAAAGCTATTAATGAGGTTAAAATCCTTTTTTGAAAGTTGGTCATATTTTTCCAAAGTTTCTTTTTATAGATCTATAATTTTTAATAATTCTTTTTAAATCACTTGAATTAAAATCAGGCCATAATTTATCAAGAAAGTAAAGTTCTGAATAAGCTAGCTGCCATAACATAAAATTACTTAAGCGTTTTTGTCCCCCAGTTCTGATTAAAATATCGGGGTCTGGTTGTTTTCCTGTATATAAATGTTTGCTAATTTTAGACTCGCTTATTGATGAACGTTTTTCATTTAATTTTACTAAAGCATTTTTTATTTCATGCTTAGAACCATAATTTAAAGCTAGATTAACTATAAGTTTTTTATTTCTTTCGGTTTTTTTAATTGTATCTTTCAATATCTTTCTTAAAGGAGACGAAAAGGAGGAGGTACTTCCTAAAATATTTATTTTGATACCGTTATTAACAACATTTTTAATTTCTTTTTTAAAATAAGATCCAATTAAATTAAATAAAAAATTAACTTCAGTATGTGGTCTCTTCCAGTTTTCTGTAGAGAAAACATAAAAAGTAATAATAGGAATTTTAAGTCTTAAGGAAAATTGTACTATCTTTTCAACAGTCTTAACTCCCTGGAGATGACCATAGTTTCTTCCTCTTTTTTTCTTTTTGCCCCACCTACCATTACCATCCATAATAAAGGCAACGTGGTTGAGTTTGTTCATATTTGAGATATTTCTTTTTCTTTTTCTGCTGAGATTTTATCTATATTTGCAATATTATCATCGGTAAACTTTTGAATATTCTTTTCTAATGACTTGCTGACATCTTCGCTTATTTTTTTTACATTTAAAAGTTTCTTAAGTTCCTCGTTCGCTTCTCTTCTTATGTTTCTAATTGATACTTTGCTTTTTTCTCCCATTCCTTTTAATACTTTTATTAATTCTTTCCTTCTTTCTTCGGTAAGATCTGGAATTCGAATTCTAACAATTTGACCATCTACTTGGGGGTTTACTCCTAGATCGGACTCTTTAATCGCCTTGTCCACAAGAACTGTATTCCCCTGATCCCAAACCTGAACAGATATCATTCTTGCTTCAGGAACATTTATTGTAGCAATTTGATTAATTGGCATTTGTTGTCCGTATACGTCTACTTTAATTGTATCAAGCATAGAGGCATTAGCTCTTCCTGTCCTCAACGTTCCGATATCCTTCCTAAAAGACTGAATTGTTTTATCCATCTTTACAGAATAATTTTTCTCATTAAACTCCGAGCTCATTTATTAAACTCCTTCGCCTACCTTGTATCTTACGAATTCAAGAACTTTCACATCTTTCAGTATATCAGAAACTTTCATTTTAGGATCCATTATCCATACTTGATTTAACAGGGTATTATCAGAAATAAATTTATTTAATTTACCTTTAGATATTTTTTCAATCATTTCAGCTTTTTTTCCTGAATTTAGTAGTTCTGCTTTTATAATTTCTAGTTCTTTGTCTAGTATTTCTTTTTTTAGATCACTTTTATCTATAGATAAAGGACTGCTTGCAGCAACATGCATCGCCAACTTAGTCCCTACTTCATTATTTTCATCTTTAACATTTTGAAGCTTTACAACAGAAATTATTTTTCCAATATTTTTTTCAATAGATCCGTGAACATAGTAGTAGTTTTTACCATTAGATTTATTAAAAAATCTTGCTCTCCTTAGTGTAATTTTTTCTCCTATTTTTGAGATTAGATCAATTAAATTATCTTTAACTGAAACTTTGTTCTTCATATTGGCGGAGTTTATTTTCTCTATATCGCCTTTTTCCTTGAAGGAAATTTCGGAGATCTCTTTGCAAAAATTTATGAAATCTTTATTTTTTGCTACAAAATCCGTTTCACTGTTAATTTCAACTATAGAAATTTCACCTGCTTTTTCATTAACTAATGATAGCCCCTCAGATGCAGTTCTTGACATTTTTTTAGAAGCTTTTGCAATTCCCTTTTTTCTTAAAAATTCAATGGATTTTTCAATATCTCCTCCGTTTTCATCAATTGCATTCTTGCAGTCTTTAAAGCCTACTCCAGTAAGCTCTCTAAGTTTCTTGATGTTTTCTAAAAGATCTTTGTTTGACATTTTAAAAGATAGTAATTTTTAATTTTTCTTTTTTGATTTTGGATCGATTTTTTTAATTGATTTCTTCTCAATTTCTTTTTTTTCTTCTATTTTTTCAATAGATTTTGAAGCATCTACAATGGTGTTTTTTATAAGATCACAATATAAATTTATTGATCTTCTAGCATCATCATTTCCCGGAATAGGAAATTGAATATCTGTAGGATCTGAATTTGTGTCCAATATTGCAACTATTGGTATCTTTAATTTAATTGCTTCTTTTACTGCTAAAGACTCTATATTTGTATCAATTATAAAAATCATATCAGGGATTTTTTTCATATTTTCAATACCACCGAGAGATCTTTGTAATTTATCTCTTTCTTTACCTAATTTTAAAATTTCTTTTTTGGTAAAACCTATATCGTCTTTAGATAATTCTTCGTTTAAAAGTTTCATCCTCTTTATAGAATTTTGTATAGTGTTCCAATTAGTCAACATTCCACCTAACCATCTATAATTTACAAAGAACTGCTCTGTTTCCTTTGCTAAATCGCTAATTTGTTCTGAGGCTTGTTTTTTTGTAGAAACGAGCAAAATTTTTCCTCCTTTAGAAATACATTTATGAATTTCAGATAAAGCGTTTTTCATAAACACGACAGTCTGAGTTAGATCTATAATATGAATGGAATTCTTGTCTCCAAAAATGTATTCCTTCATTTTTGGATTCCATCTTAGGGTTTTGTGGCCAAGATGTACTCCCGCCTCTAAAAGTTGTTTAATGTTTACTTCTGGTATTCTCATAATTTTCCGGTTAAATCCACCACAGCTATTCCAAATTTGGACCGGTAGGGCACTTACCCTTAATGCTGTGTGCGAAATTAAGCTTTAGTATATTCAAAAATAGTAAAAATCAAGCTTCTAAAAGCTTATTTTTTTAACATATTGCTTATTTTTAACGTTATTAAACGTATTAAGATCAAATTTTCTAGTCTTTTCCAGTTCAAAAGCAAAACTTTTATTATTGTCTTTAACAATAAAATTTATTTTTGTGCTACCAGTCTCTCTAAGAACTTCTTTGAGTTCATCAATATCGTAATCACGGCTCAATTCTATAGAAACATTTTCATATGGTTTTCTTATCATTTCGCTTAAGTCCAAAATTTTTTTTACATTAATTCTTTGTTGGGTATTTTCTCCTAGAGGTCTATCTTTTTGTAGAGTTAGAATAAATGAAGCTGACTCTTTTAATTTATCTCTATTGGCAGTTAAAAGTTCTGAAAAAAGAAATAATTCAAACTCGCTGCTATTATCACTAAATTTTACTATTGCAAAAGGAGTGCCTTTAGAGCTTTTTTTTTCTTGAATTGACATTATTGTTCCTGCAACCAAAACTTCTTTAATTGCTTTAGATATGAATTCTTTATAAGATTTAATTTGTAATTGTGAAAATAATTCTTTGTATTCGTTTAAAGGATGGTCAGATATATAAAATCCTAAAGAGCTAAATTCTTCAGACAATAACTCTTTTTTAGTCCATGGTTTTTCTGTTTTAAAATTGAATATATTTTTTTCAGAATCACTGAATGTATCAAAAAGGTTACTTTGATTGCTTGTTTTATCTTCATTAATGTTTTTGATTGTTTGTATAATTTGTGGGATAGAAGAAAATATTTTTTTTCTATTTATTTCAATATCGTCAAAAGCTCCTGCTTTTACCAATCCTTCTAACTGAAGTTTATTAACATCTCTGGAGTCTATTCTGTTAATGAAATTATTAAAGGATTTGAATTTTCCATTTTTTTCTCTTTCAGTTACAATATTAGAAATAGCTTCAAAACCTACATTTTTAATCGCACCTAAACCATAGTAAATTTTGTTTTTTTCTGCTTTAAACTCCGCAAAACAATTGTTTATACATGGTCTGACGACATTTACGCCTAATCTTTTTAACTCTTCAACAAATTCTCTTAACTTTCCTGTGCTGGTAAGCTCAGTGGACATTGTAGCGGCTATAAAATCTTCTTTGTGATAGGTTTTTAAATAAGCAGTTTGATAAGCTATAAGTGCATAAGCAGCTGCGTGACTTTTATTAAATCCATACTCAGCAAAAGGTTCAATTTTAGCAAATATATAATTTGCTAAATCTCTCTTTATTCCATTTTTCATTGCTCCGTTTACAAATCTTTCCTTCTGTTTTTCTAGTTCTGCTCTTTTCTTTTTTCCCATTGCTCTTCTTAAAATATCTGCTTCACCAGCAGTAAATCCTGCTAAAATTTGAGCTATTTGCATTACTTGTTCTTGATAAATAATTATTCCATATGTTGGTTTTAATATTTTTTCTAATTTTGGATGAATATAGTCAGGCGATTTTAATCCATTTTTACATTCATTATAAATAGGAATGTTATTCATTGGGCCTGGTCTGTATAAAGCTACAAGTGCAATTATATCTTCAAATTTATTAGGTTTCATCTGACGAAGTGACTCTCTCACGCCTGTACTCTCAAGTTGAAATAATCCGGTTGTCTCTCCTGTAGACAAAAGTTTAAAAATATTTTCATCTTTGAGACTGATTTTGGTTATATCCAAGCCAATATTTTTTTTAGATAACATTTTTAAAGTTTTATCAATTACCGTTAAAGTCTTTAATCCGAGTATGTCAAACTTAACCAAACCTGCGTTTTCCGATGAGTGCATGTCAAACTGCGTTGAAGGGAGAAATAGACTGGAAGAATGGTCTTTGTAGAGAGGAACTTGTTCAGATAATTTTTCTCCTGCGATAACTACACCCGCAGCATGAGTGGCCATATTTCTGTTTAAACCTTCTAGTTTTAAAGAAAGCTCAATCAATTTTTCTACTTTTTTATTATTTTTTATTTCTTCCTTAAATCGAGGTTCTCGATCTATCGACTCTTTTAATGATAAAGGGCGAGACGGGTCAAAAGGTATCATTTTACAAATTTTGTCTACATGTCCATATGGTAAACCTAAAACTCTTCCAACATCTCTTAAAGCCATTCTAGCTTTAAGTTTACCAAAAGTAATTATGTGGGCGACACCACCTTTATATTTAGATTTTAAATACTGAAAAATTAAATCTCTTTTTTCTTCACAAAAGTCTATGTCGAAATCAGGCATAGAGATTCTGTCAGGATTTAAAAATCTTTCAAAAATTAAATCAAATTCTATAGGGTCTAAATCAGTTATATCTAAGGAATAAGCTACTAAAGATCCTGCTCCAGAACCTCGACCAGGACCTACGGGTATATTGTTAGTTTTAGCCCATTTAATATAATCTGAAACTATAAGAAAATAACCGGAATAATTCATTTTTGTAATAATGTTTAGTTCATGTAAAAGTCTATCTTTATATATTTTAACAATAGCTTCGTTATCTGTTGTTTTATTTTTTTTTAAAATAAAATTTTTTAATCTATTTGTTAATCCTGATCTTGCTTGAAAATTTAGTTCTTCCTCAATACTAAGTTCTTTTTTTATTGTTAATGAAGGTAAAATTGGATTTGATTTTTTTGGTTTAAAATTAAATCTAATCGGAAAATTGTAATTATTTTCTAAAGCTTCTGGAATATCTTTAAAAATTTCAATTAAGTTTTCGTTATTTTTTAAAAAATGTTGGTCATTAAATTTTTTTCTTTTTGAGTCGTTAATAAAATTTTTTTCTCCAATACAAATTAGAGCGTCGTGTGCTTCGAAGAGATCTTTTTTTAAATAATAAACTTCTTGAGTGGCAATTAACGGTATATCAAGTTTTTTTGATAGATTTATTATAAAACTTTCATAATCACTTTCACCTGACTCTTTGTGTCTCTGTATTTCTATATATAGTCTATCGTTAAAGGATGCTTTTAAATGTTTAATATTATCTTCAATTTTACTAAGCTTGTTCTTTTTAAACAATTGTCCAAATAAATCGTACTGATTTCCCGTTAAAATGATTAGATCATTGTTAAAATTTATTAATTCCTCAAAATTACAATGAGGATCATTTTTTTCATCAGAATCTAAATAACTTTTAGAAGATAAGTTTATAAGATTTTTATAGCCAAGCTCTGTTGTTGCAAATAATGGAATTTTAGCTATCGTTCCTTCTAAAAGAAAATTTATTTGGGATCCAATAATTGGTTGAGTGCCTACTTTGCTTATTTTTTCCGAAAATTCTAAAGCACCGCATAAATTGTAACTATCACAAATACCTACAGATTTAATTTTCTGTTCCTTGCAGACTAAAGCTAAATCATCAATTCTTACCGCACCTTCACAAATAGAATATTGAGTATGAATTTTGAAATTATTAAAGTTCTTATTAACATTAGACATTTACTCTTTTTATATTACCATTAGAAATACTCAACTTGTAATCTGCTTTGTTGGCAAGATCTCTATTATGGGTTGCAAACAAAATAGTTTTTTTTAATTTTTTAAGATTGAAGAAATACGAAAATATATCTTTAGAAGTTTTAAAATCTAAGTTTCCTGTAGGTTCATCGGCTAAAACTAAGTCTGTTTCAGCAATTATTGACCTAGCTATTGCAACTCTTTGTTGTTCTCCTCCCGATAATTCGCTAGGAAAGTGATCAGATCTTTCTAAAAGTTTAACTTGTCTTAAAATATTTTTAGCTTTTTTTAGAGAATTTTTATAATTTTCTCCACGAATAATAAGTGGCATGATGACATTTTCAATTGTTGTAAAATCAGAAAGTAAATTGTTATCCTGAAATATTATTGAAATTTTTTCCTTTCTGATTTGATCTATTTTTTTTTCAGAAAAGTTTTTAACGTCTTTTCCTAAAAATAAGATTTTGCCCGATGAGGGTTTATCTAAAAGTGAGAGTAAATGTATTAACGATGATTTGCCTGATCCAGAAGGCCCGACGAGCGCTACTAGTTCACCACGTTTAATTCCCAAATTTACATCTTGGAATATTTTTATTTGTCCATTTTTATGGTTAAATATTTTCTTTAATTTTTTTACTTCTATCAAATACTTATTCATATTTTAAAGCTTTTATTGTATCCATTCTAGAAACAGCTTTTGCCGGAAAGAAAGAAGATATTCCAGTTACCAAAATAGAGAAAATAAATATAACTAAAATAGATATCGGATTTATATCACTTGGCAATTTATCTAAATAATAAATATCCTCTGGAAATATTTCTAAATTAAAAGTTGATGATATAAAAAATCTAATATCTTCAATATAATATGAAAAAATTACTCCCAAAATTACACCAGCTACGGAGGCTAAAAAACCAATAGTAAAACCAGTTAAAAAGAAGGATTTAGTTATTGACCTGTTGCTTAAACCTAAAGTTTTATAAATAGCTATTTCTTTTGTCTTGTTTTTTATTAATATTGTTAATCCAGAAATAATGTTAAAGGCAGCTACAATAATTATTAATGTAAGTATTATAAACATAATGTTTCTTTCAAGTTTGAGAGCGGCAAAAAAAGACTTATTCAAATCTGACCAAGAATAAACATAATAATTTTCGTTTATATTTTCTATTTTTTTTTTGTAATAATCTGCCTTCAAAGGATTATCTAATTTAATTTCTAAATTTAAATCTTTTTTAGTTTTATTAAAAAATAATAAAGATTCCTCTAAATTTAAAAATACCACTCCTTGATCAAATTCATAAAAACCACTACTAAATACTGCTACAACCTCAAAACTTTCTTGGGTTGGTAAGCCCCCTAATGGAGTGGATATAATGGCAGACGACATTAAGTTTATTTTGTCTCCAACTACAACTCCAAGATTTATAGCTAATTGTTTTCCTAAGATAATTTTTCCAAAATTAAAATCATTAAAATTTCCGTCTATCAAATTATTTTTTATAAATTGTATATTTTCGTCATTTTTATTTATTCCTTTGACGAAAACTCCTTTTATTAAATCTTTGTTTATAACTACTGCCTCACTACTAAACGATTCCGAGATTTTGAAAGACTTATAATTTTTTTTTAGTCTTAATTTAAAAGATTCATTTATATCTGAACTATAGGGTTTAATTATTATGTGTGGATTAAATCCTAGAATCTTACCAGTAAGATCATTTCTGAAACCATTCATAACTGACATTACTATAATTAATATAGCAACCCCGAGCATTATACCTAAAAAAGAAAAGATAGAGATAACCTTTAAAAATCCCTCTTTTTTTTTTGGTCGGAGATTTCTTGACGAAATTAATCTTTCAACTTTATTAAACAATTTAATTCTTAATTTTTTCTTTTATTTCTTTAAGACTTAATATTTTAGTTTCTCTATTAATTTCTTTGAATTCAAATTTATCTTCTTTTGATTTGGACCCAACAATTATTTGATAGGGAACACCTATTAAGTCATGTTTTTTAAATTTAGCAGACATATTTTCATCAACATCATCTAACAATACGTCAATATTTTGTTGTTTTAATTCTAAGTAGATTTTATTAGCTTTTGTTAAGTTTTCTGGATTATTTTTGCTAATGTTAGGAATAATTACAACATCAAAGGGTGAAACTTGTTTGGGCCATTTCATAATATCATTAATATATTTAGCCTCTATAATTGCACCAACTAGTCTAGATACGCCGATACCATAAGAACCCATTTTTACTGAATTTTTTTTTCCCTCTTTAGAGTCAACAAAACAATTAAGTGGTTTTGAATATTTGTCACCAAAATAAAATATATGACCAACTTCTATTCCTTTTGTTATAATTTGATTTGATTTATTAACAGCTTTATCAAATTCACTTTTATTAAATTTTTCATCAGTAACAGCGTAAAAAGAAGTGAATTCTTTTCGCATTAGTTCTAAAGAAGGATTATCAAATTTGAATTTATCAAGATTAATATCGAATATTTTTTTATCTGTGTAAATTTGACTTTCTCCAGTTTCAGCCAAAATAACAAATTCATGCGATAGGTCCCCGCCTATAGGACCGGTATCTGCAGCCATCGGTATTGCTTCGAGACCTAGTCGTTTAAATGTTTTCAAGTAAGCATAAAACATTTTATTGTAAGATTGTTTTGCTGAGTTTTCATCAACATCAAATGAGTACGCATCTTTCATAAAAAATTCTCTACATCTCATCACACCAAACCTTGGTCTCATTTCATCTCTAAATTTCCATTGGATATGGTAAAGAATTTGAGGAAGAGATTTATAAGACTTAACACTCGAACGGAAAATTTCAGTTATAAGCTCTTCATTTGTTGGGCCATAAAGCATTTCTCTCCCTTGACGATCTTTTATTCTTAACATTTCTTCGCCATAATCATCGTATCTTCCGCTCTCTTTCCAAATATCTGCTGATTGAATAGTTGGCATTAACATTTCTTGAGCTCCAATTTTATTTTGTTCTTCTCTTACAACTTGTTCAATTTTTTTCATTATTTTAAAACCTAAAGGTAACCAAGAATATATTCCTGCTGAAGATTGCTTAATCATTCCAGTTCTTAACATAAGTTGGTGAGACTTAATTTTAGCATCTGATGGTAAGTCTTTTGTGATAGGAATAAAAAGGTTTGAAAGTAACACTATTTTTAAATCTCCCTAAATTTATTAAAATAATTAATTATCATATAACATTTTTACATTAAATTCTTGCAATATTGATATTTGTAAAGGGTTTTTTTCCAGTTTTTGCTTTTACTATTCTTCTACAATTTTGTTTTAACATTTCAATTAGGTTTTTTTCTTGTTTTTTATTGGTAAATGAAAAGGTTCTACATATATTAAAAATTTCATCTTCCATATCAAAAATAAAAGTCTCCGCTACTTCATCTTCCGGAATGCCTTTAAATGAAATAACCGGTTTTTTTATTCTTCCATTGTTAGAAACAATTAATGTCACTTCTAAATAGCCATTTAGAGATAAATTTTTTCTTTCTTTAACTGATTGGGAGTCTTCATTTACTCCGATAGATCCGTCTAGATAAATTTTTCCATAAGGAGCCTTATCAATAATCTGAGGATGTGTTCCTGGATAAAGCTTTATAATATCACCATTTTCTACTTGTAGTGTTTGTGGAATCTGCATCTCCTTAGCAAAACTAATATGTTCAACCATATGTCTGTGTTCACCATGAACAGGTATTACACATTTTGGTTTGACCCATTTATACATATCTTTAAGATCTTCTCTGTTAGGATGACCTGAAACGTGTACAAAAGCATTTTCTTCAGTGATTATTTCTATGTTTTTTTTTACTATGTCATTGTGTAATTGATATAATTTCTTTTCGTTGCCAGGAATTATTTTTGATGAAAAAATTATTGTATCACCTGATTCTAAGAAAACATCTGGATGAGTACCATTTATAATTCTTTTTGTTGCTCCTAAGGGTTCTCCTTGGCTGCCAGTACATAAGTAAATAATTTTATTTCTCGAAATTTTTTTAGCTTCTTTTGGGTCAACAGGTTCTATTAAATTCTTTAAATAACCACACTGTTTAGCTGCATTATATATTCTATTCATAGAACGACCTACTAGAGAAATCATTCTATTAGTCTTTTTTGCACAATAAAAAATTGACTCCATTCTTGCTACATTTGACGCAAATGAAGTAACGGCTATTTTTTTAGTTTTAGTTTCTATTATTTTTAATAAATTTTCTCTGACATCTGCTTCAGATCCCGCTCGACCTGGACTAAAAACATTGGTTGAATCGCATATCATTGCCATTACATTTTTCTTACCAATTTCTCTTAATTTCTTTTCATCAATATTGTTTCCAATTAACGGATTTGGATCGATTTTCCAGTCGCCAGTGTGTAATATTAACCCGGCTGGAGTTTTTATGCTTAAACCATTCGGTTCTAAAATAGAGTGTGTTAAGGATACAAAATCAATTTCAAATGGTCCTAATTTGATTTTTCCATTAAGTTGAACAATTTCCAAATGTTTCGATATATCTATTTTTTTTTCTTTAAATTTTTCTTTAATGAGAGCAGCAGTAAAGGGTGTAGCATAAATTTTACACCTAAGTTTAGGCCAAATATGTACTACAGACCCGATGTGATCTTCATGGCCATGAGTTAAAACTATTCCAAGTAGATCATCCTTTTTATCTAAAATAAAACCTGGGTCAGGATAAATTAGGTCTATTCCTGGAATGGAATCATCAGCAAAAGTTACTCCCATGTCTACAATTATCCATTTCTGGTTATCATCTTTACCGTAAGCATAAAGGTTCATGTTTGCGCCTATCTCGCCTGATCCACCTAGTGGACAAAAAATAAATTTTTCTTTTGTCATAATAATAAATCCTTATAAATTTTTATTATTCCTTTTGTAGTGATGTTATTGTCTATTATAGATTTTTCGTTAATATGTTTTTTAAATAATTTTGAATAACCACCTGTTAATATTACTTTATATCTCAATTTACTAGTAGAAATAATTTTTTTAATTATATTATTTATAAGACCTTTGTATCCCCATAAAAAACCTGCGTTAAGTGCTTCTTTAGTATTTTTACCATAATTTTTTGCTTTAGATTTTAAATTTAACATTGGTAATAAAGCCGTAGAATGATTTAAGCTAATAATAGACAATTTAATACCTGGTGCAATTACTCCCCCATCGTATATGCCTGGCTTTTTAATAACATCAAATGTTGTAGCAGTACCAAAATCAATTACTAAACAATTCATTTTATAGATGTAGTACGATCCGATGGCATTTGCAACGCGGTCTGAACCAATTTCTCTAAAACTATCTATTTTTAGTTTTATTATTTTATTAATCTTTAAATCTTTAATTTCATACACTCTAAAACCTTTCTTTTTTAAAAAAGATTTTAAATTTTTGTAAATCTTAGGAACAACGCTTGAAAATAATATTTTTTTATTTAAATTTTTATCAAGTATTATTTTAAAAATTACCTCAATATTTTTATTTTTATAAAGTCTTTTACTTTCAATATTAAAAGACTTCAAAATTTTAAAATTCTTATTCAATATAGATAGTTTTGTAGAGGTGTTTCCTATATCTCCAACAAAATATTTAACATTTTTTTTTAACAAATTTTACCTCTTAGAGCTTATGTGTTTGTTTTTATTAAAGTTAGAAAATATTTTTTCATATGCAAATTTTATTTTCATTAAAATTTCTTCATTTCTAATATTGCCGCTAGAACATTCTAAAAGTGAGATTGACTTAAAATTTTTACTTTTTGGAGATCTTATTGTATTAATTCCAATACCTATGATTAAAAATTTTCTTTTTTTATATTCAATCACTTCTTGTAATATACCGCATATTTTTTTCCGCATAATCAATAAATCGTTTGGCCATTTTATCGTTACTTGACGTATTGAGTATTCTGATAATATTTTCTTAATAATGTGTGGATTTAAAATTGCAAAATTATTATTTTTAATTGATTTGACTTCAAAATATAATGATAAAAATAAATTCCCTTTTTTTGATATCCAGGTTTTTCCCATTGTTCCCTTGCCTTTTTTCTGTATCTTCGCAGTAATAATACTAGGTTTTAGTTTGTCTCTTTTAATAAGCTTAATTGCCTCATCATTAGTACTATCTACACTGTTAAGCTTTATTATTTTTAGTTTCATTAAGAAATAAATACTAGACTTATTATATTATTTAAAAATGAAGGATATAAAAAGAAGCTAATCAATAATATGCAGCTTATAAAAATTGTTCCTGTAATACCAAAGTTACTAATCTTATCTAAAGGTTCAATATAGTCATCGAAATATATAATTTTAATTATCCTTAAATAATAAAATGCAGATATTACGGTTGTTAGTAATCCTACTATTGCTAAAAAATACATTCCATTTTCTATAACAGACATAAATATATAAAATTTTGCAAAAAAACCACCAAGAGGAGGTATACCTGCTAAGGAAAATAAAATAATCAAAAATGAAATAGCTATTAAAGGATGGTTTTTTGATATTCCAGACAAGTCTTTGATTTCTTCGGTATATTTACCATTTTTTTTCATTAAAAAAATACACCCAAAAATACCTATGCTCATTACAATATAAATAGTCATGTACACAACAGAACTTATATAACCCGAGTCTGTTCCCGTTGCTACTCCAGCAAGAGCATAACCTATATGACCTATCGAACTATAAGCCATTAATCTTTTTATGTTTTTTTGCCCAATCGCAGCTACTGCACCTAATATCATTGAAGCTACTGAGATAAAAATAATGATAGTTTGCCATTCTGTAAGTATATTTTCAAAAGGAATCTGCATAAATCTAATTATAACTGCTAGGCCAGCAACTTTTGGAACTGCAGCAAAAAAATTAGTTATAGAAGTGGGAGATCCTTCATAAACATCGGGTGTCCACATGTGAAATGGTACAGCAGATACCTTGAAAGCTAAACCTACTAGAATAAATACCATAGCAAATATTGATCCTATGTTTTCTGAATTTAATGATTGATTAATAATATCGAAATTTGTTGAACCTGTGAAACCGTAAAGTAAAGAACATCCATAAAGTAAGAGTCCTGAGGAAAGAGCACTCAATATGAAATACTTTACACCAGACTCTGTCGATCTCGTGTTATCTCTATCTATGGCTGCTAAAACATATAGTGATAAAGATTGAAGTTCTAATCCGAGATAAAAGAGAATTAAATCGTTTGAACTAACCATAAAAAACATACCTAAAATTGATAGGAGAATTATTATTGGATATTCGAATTTAGCAATTTTATTTTCTTTAATAAAAACCTGTGATGAATATAAAATAAATATGGTAGATATAATAATTAATATTTTTATAAAATTACCATAAGAGTCTCTTATAAAACTATCAGCAAATATTTTAGTTGTGGTACTTTCAGTATTTAAAATAACTGGAATTAAAATAATAAGCGATATTAAAGACAGATTTGTAACTAAATCGTAACTTTTTTTAATAAAAACACCTATCATCAAAATAAGAAAAATTGAAATTGATAAATAAATTTCAGGAAATAAAATATTTAAATTATATGTCATTTGTTTGCAGATAAGTGATGTAATAAATCATTTTGATAATTGTCTATTATACCATTAACAGATACATTCATGGTATTTAACAATGGTTCAGGGAAAAAACCGAAAATAATTACAATTGCAGCTAAAACAAATAGCATTGTTCCCTCGGAAATATTAACATCTTTTAAGAATTTTAATTCCATATTTTTGATTTGACCAAAAATAACTCTTTTTGATAACCAAAGCATATATGCGGCGCAAAGCACAACTCCTATGGTTGCAATTAAACCGATTAAAAAATTTTTTTGAAAAATACCAATTAAAACTAGAAATTCACCTAAAAATCCCGTAGTACCCGGCAAACCTAATGCTCCCAAAACAAAAATCATGAAAACTAGTGAATATCTTGGAATAATATTTACTACTCCCCCGTAAGTTTTGATAAGTCTAGAGTGTGTCCTGTCGTATAATACACCAACACATAAAAAAAGTGCTGCAGAGATTATTCCATGACTTAACATTTGAAACATGCTTCCATCAATTCCTTGTTTTGTAAGTGTAAAAATTCCAAGAGTGACATATCCCATATGTGCAATTGAAGAATAAGCTATCAATTTCTTCATGTCCTCTTGCATCAAAGCTACTAAAGATGTGTAAATTATTGCTACTAAACTTAAAAAATAAATCATTGGGGTAAAATACTCTGTTGCGACAGGAAACATGCCAATTGAAAATCTTAAAAAACCATACCCACCCATTTTTAAGAGTATTGCGGCTAATATAACTGAACCGGCTGTTGGTGCCTCAACATGTGCATCGGGTAACCAAGTGTGTACAGGCCACATAGGCATTTTGACTGCAAAAGAGCTAAAAAAAGCTAACCATAATAAATATTGAAATTCACTTGGTATTTTTACTTCATAAATATTAGTTATATCTGTTGATCCGGTAATCCAATAAATAGCTATTATGGCTACCAACATTAACACTGAGCCTAAAAGAGTGTAGAGAAAAAATTTAAATGCTGAATATACACGTCTTTCACCTCCCCAAATACCTATGATTAAAAACATTGGTATTAAGCCAGCTTCAAAGAATAAATAAAAAATAACAAGATCTAAAGAGCAAAAGACTCCAATCATAAAAGTTTCTAATACTAAAATTGCTATTAGAAATTCTTTAACCCTTTCAGAAACACTATTAATACAAGAAAAAATACAAATTGGTGTAATAAAAGCTGTTAGAAGAACAAATAATATTGAGATACCATCAATTCCTAATTTAAATTTTATTAGACCGCTTATCCAATTTTTTTCCTCTATAAATTGAAAACCTAAATAATTATTATCAAATGAGTACCATAGAAATAAAGCAAGAAATAAGTTTGCAAAACTAGCAAAAACGGAAACATAAATGGCACTTTGATTTGAGTCTTTTTGATACCTGAATAAAAATATAAAAATAGCACCAAGTAAAGGTAAAAATATTATTGAAGATAAAATAGGAAAGTCCATTTTAATTTAGTATTAGATAGGTTATCAAAACCGATAAGCCTATAAGCATAATAAAAGCGTAATCATAAATATATCCACTTTGAAATTGAATTGCTTTGTCTGAAATTAATTTTATTATTTTTGATATACCATTTGGTCCAAATCGGTCTATTGTTCCCTCGTCACCCTTTTTCCAAAAAAAATAACCTATCTTTTTAATGGGTTCTACAAGAATAATTTCATAGAATTCATCTATATACCACTTGTTTAATAAAAACTTATAAATTTTATTATATTTTTCTTTTAATGCATCTAAATATTTTTTATTTTTAATAAATAAAATATAAGAAATGGGTATTGCAATTATAACTAGTGCTGGTGTTAAAATTAGTAACCATAAAGGCAATTGACTATGAGAAATTTCTTGTATAAAAAAAATTGAATTTAACCAAAAACTTTCACTTTGTTCACCAATAAATAATTCTTTAAATAAATAACCTGAAAGTATTGCACCGAAAGCTAAAAAAACTAGAGGTATAAGCATTATTATGGGTGATTCATGAGTTTCTTTAATCGAGATATTTTTATTCATATATTTGCCATGAAAAGTTTTAAATATTAGTCTCCATGAATATATTGCGGTTAAAAAAGCAGTAAAAATTCCAACTGATCCGGCAAAATTTCCTACTACGGTATGTTTAAGAAAAGCAAATTCAATTATTGCATCTTTCGAATAGAAACCTGATAATAGTGGAAATCCTGTTAAAGCTAAAGTTCCTATTAACATAAGTATCCAAGTGTAAGGAAGTTGTTTCCAAACCCCTCCCATATTTCTTATATCTTGATCATTTTTGAATGCGTGTATTACTGAACCGGAACCAAGGAACAATAATGCTTTGAAAAAAGCATGTGTAAATAAGTGAAACATTGCTACATGATAAGCCCCTACTCCAGCTGCGAAAAACATATATCCTAACTGACTGCAAGTAGAATAGGCAATAATTCTTTTAATATCATTTTGAACCAACGCAACTGAAGCAGCAAAGATTGCGGTTATCATGCCTACTATAGCAACGACATTTAGAGCTATTACAGAATATTCAAATATTGGCGAACATCTTACAATTAAAAAAACTCCAGCCGTTACCATTGTAGCTGCATGAATTAAAGCTGAAACTGGAGTTGGTCCCTCCATAGCATCAGGTAACCAAGTGTGAAGTAAAAACTGAGCCGATTTACCCATTGCTCCTACAAAAAGAAAGAGGCAAATTGCAGTTATTAGATTTAATCTTAAGCCTAAGAAATTTATTTCAGTGTTTATAATACTAGGAATCAATCTAAAAACTTCATCAAAGCTAATCGTTCCTAAATGGTAAAATATGAGAAAAATTCCTACTGCTAATCCAAAATCTCCTACTCTGTTTACTATAAAAGCTTTGATTGCAGCGTTATTAGCAGAATTTTTTTTATACCAAAAACCTATAAGCAAGTAAGAACATAATCCAACCCCTTCCCATCCAAAAAATAATTGTAAAAAATTATCTGAAACTACAAGTGCTAACATTGAAAAAGTGAATAATGAAAGGTAAGACATAAATCTAGGCTTGTAAGGATCATGACTCATGTAACCTATCGAATAAATATGAACAATAGATGAAACTAGAGTCACTACGACTAACATAACTGAGCTAAGGGGATCAATATTAATAGACCAATTTACTACAAACTTTCCTGAGCTTACCCACTCAAATATTTTGAAATTTCCATAAGATCCTGCGGTAATCCCGTTATAAAAAATTACAAGTGATAAAATTGCAGAAGAAGAAACAAAAAAACTTGTGGCTAATTCTGAAAAAAAACTTCCTAATTTTTTTCCAAAATAACCCAATATTGATCCTAATAAAGGTAGAAATAATACAGCGTATTCCATTTATCCTTTCAATTCGTGAATATCTTCTACTCTTATAGAGCCTTTGTTTCTGTAAAAAACTACAATAATGGCTAATCCAATTGCAGCTTCAGCCGCAGCTATAGTTAAAATTAACATCGTAAATATTTGACCCAGAATATCTCCAGAAAAAATTGAGAAAGATATTAAATTTATATTTACCGCTAATAATATTAATTCTACAGACATTAGAATAACAATAATATTTTTCCTGTTTAAAAAAATTCCAATTACTCCTAGTGAAAAAATAATAGCGCCTAAAGTCAGATAGTGTCCTAATCCTATATCAATCATCAATTTTTACTCCTTTTTCGAATTCTACGTTTTTTAATTCTATTGAAGATGTTTTTTCCCTCGAAATTTGATTTATGTAACTTTGTTTTTTTATGTTTTCCCTCTTTTGATAAGTTAATACAATCGCACCAATCATCGATAAAAGTAAAATAATTCCTGAAATTTGGAAATATAAGATGTAGTCAGTGTACATCACCATTCCAATTGAATGTGTATTAGAAATATCTTTATTTATAAATAACGTACTACTGCTCATTATGTTTTCTTTATATTTCCAACCCCCGATAACAACTAATAATTCTAAAAAAATTATTACACTTACAAATAAACCAAATGGTATATGAGTAGATTTTTTTCCTATAAACCATGATTTTTTCTGTTGAGCTACATTCAGCATCATAACCACAAATAAAAATAAAACTGCCACTGCTCCTACATATACAATTAAGATAATGACACCTAAAAATTCGGCTCCAATCATAATGAATAGACAGCCTATAGAAATAAAATCTAATATTAGAAAAAAAACAGAATTAATTGTGCTTCTTGAAGCTATTACCATTAAGGCCGAAAATATTGCTATGACTGAAAAAAAATAAAAGAAAATTGAGTGAAATAACATTTTATCTATAGATTTTGTCTGATTTAATATTTTTTGCTATTACTGACTCCCATCTGTCTCCATTATCTAGTAGTTTTTCTTTATTATAATAGAGCTCCTCTCTTGTTTCCGTGGCAAATTCAAAATTTGGACCTTGTACTATAGCATCAACTGGACACGATTCCTGACATAAGCCACAATAAATACATTTAAGCATATCAATATCGTATCTCGTAGTTTTTCTGCTTCCATCTTCTCGTTCAGTAGAATCTATTGTTATTGCTTGAGCTGGGCAAACTGCTTCGCAAAGTTTACAAGCGATACATCTTTCTTCACCATTAGGGTATCTTCTTAATGCGTGCTCTCCCCTAAATCTCGGACTTATCTCACCTTTTTCGTATGGATAATTTATAGTTTTTTTTGCTCTAAATATTTCTTTAATAGCAATAAATAACCCAGAAACAAACTCGGCTAAAAATATTGTTTTTAAAAATCTATTTAGTTTCATTTAAAATTCCTTTGTTGGAAGCATATCAAAATAAAATAAAAAGCTTGCCGTTAAAACAACGTATAATAATGAAAAAGGTAAAAAGATTTTCCACCCTAATCTCATTAATTGATCATACCTATATCTTGGGACAATCGCTTTTACTATGGAGAATAAAAAAAATAAGAACAGTATTTTTAAAATCATCCATAATGGAGATGGAATTAAGTTCAAAGGATATATATCTAAAGGCGGAAGCCATCCTCCTAAAAATAAGATTGAACCCATAGCGCACATTAATAAAATATTAGCGTATTCACCTAGCCAAAACATTGCATACATCATGCCTGAATATTCTGTTTGATAACCCGCAACTAATTCTGCTTCTGCTTCAGGTAGATCAAAAGGTGGTCTATTTGTTTCAGCTAACGCTGATATAAAAAATATTACAAACATTGGAAATAAAGGAATTACAAACCAGATATTTTTTTGAGCTAATACTATATCTGTTAAGTTTAATGAACCTACACATAAAAGAACATTGATAATTATTATTCCAATCGATACCTCGTAGGAAACCATTTGAGCAGCAGAACGTATGGCACCTAAAAAAGGATATTTTGAATTAGAGGCCCAACCTCCCATTATTATCCCATATACACCAAGAGAAGAAATAGCGAATAAATAAAGAATTCCAATATTTATATTAGATAAAACTAAATTCTCACTAAATGGAATAACTGCCCAAGCAATTAATGCTAAAGTCATTGTTACTATAGGTGCCAAAATAAATATTACTTTGTTTGCACTTGCTGGAATAATAATTTCTTTAAAAATATATTTTAAGGCGTCGGCTACAGTTTGTAAAAGACCAAAAGGACCAACTACGTTTGGACCTCTGCGTTTTTGAACAAAACCCCAAACTCGTCTGTCTAGCCAAACTATTAAAGCAACAGAAACAAGTATTGGTATTACAAGAAATAAAATTTTATAAACCTCGCTTATAAATATATTCAAATATTCCATTTTAATTGTTGGTGCCTTCTTTTAAATTTAGTAATTTCATACTCCTACAATCACTCATTGTTTTTGAAGATCTAGCTATAGAGTTAGTAAAATAATAATCTATTTCATTGACAATAATTGTTTCATCAAAATACTTAGAGTTAATTTTATTATTATTTTTAAAATTCTTGCTTGGTAAACTATCTAATCCGGAAAAATTAATTATTTGATCGAGAGCCATTTTTTTTAAATCATCATAATTACGAAAAAGTTTTTCATTTTTTAATTCTTTCATAATAGAATTAAAAATTTTCCAATCTTCTATAGCTTGGCCTGTGGGATAGGAGGCTTTTCTACATTCTTGTACTCTGCCCTCCAAATTTATAAACATTCCGTTTTGTTCGGTGTAAGCGGGGCTAGGTAATATTATATCTGCGATTTCAGCTCCCTTATCTCCGTGACTACCTTGATAAATAACAAACTCATTTTTTTTAGTAATTTGAATATTGTCTGACCCCAAAAGATATATTAACTCAAATTCATTATTTTTAATTTTTTCAAAAAATGATGAATTTTTCTCATCTTTTTCATTAAAAAATTTTAAATCTATGGATCCAACTGTAGATGCATTTTGAGATAAAATATTTAAAGCATTCCAGTCTTTATTTATAAAATTATTCTTAAATAGAAATTCTTTTACCTCCTCAAAAATAAATTGTCCGCTTTTTAGTTCTAAAGCTGACTCGCCAATAATAACTAGAGGTTTTTTTGCAGACAAAATCTTTTTACTAAATATATTTTTTCCTTCAATTATTTCCTTTAGATCTTTTGTAGTTTTGCCTATAACATTATATTCATAAGTCAAATCACCTACTTCTCCTAAAGAATAAATTGAAGTTCTATTTTTTGCAAAAGCTTTCCTTATTCTTGCATTTACCATGGTTGCCTCATGTCTTGGGTTGCAACCGATAAGTAAAATTAAGTCTGACTCTTCTATGCCATTTATTGAGGAATTAAATAAATAATTAATTTTATCTGATGAATTAAAATAGAAATTTCTCTCTCTAAAATCAAAATTTGTACATCCAATTTTTGCTAAAAATTTTTTAAAAGAAAAAATACTTTCTAGACTTGCCATGTCTCCAACGTGTGCGCCTATAAGCTTTGAGTCAATTAAGTTTATCTTTTTGCATATTAATTCAATTGCTTCATTCCATGTAGATTTGACTAGTTTGTTGTTTTTTTTTATATAAGGGGTATCTAATCGTTGTTTTAATAATCCATCACACGCATATCTAGTCTTATCAGAAATCCATTCTTCATTAATTTCATTGTTAATTCTTGGTAAAATTCTTTTTACTTCCCATCCATAAGTATCTACCCTTATATTAGATCCTACTGCATCCATTACGTCTACACTTTCTGTTTTTTTCAGCTCCCAGGGTCTTGCCTCAAAAGCATAAGGTTTGGAAGTAAGTGCTCCAACAGGACATAAATCAATAACATTTGCTGACAATTCAGACTCCATTGATTTTTCAAGGTAAGTAGTAATTTCCATATCTTCACCTCGACCTATAGCTCCTAATTCAGGAACTCCAGCTACCTCTGTAGCAAATCTTATACATCTCGTGCAATGAATGCATCTTGTCATCTGGGTTTTAATTAAAGGACCCATATACTTCTCTCTTACAAATCTTTTGTTTTCTGAAAATCTTGATTTATCTACACCGTAATAAAGAGATTGGTCCTGTAAATCACATTCGCCACCCTGGTCACATACTGGGCAATCTAGAGGATGATTAGCTAATAAAAATTCCATTATACCTTTTCTAGCTTTTTCAACAAATTCAGTGTTTGTTTTAATATTCATCCCCTCAGTTGCCGGCATTGCACAGGAGGCAATGGGTTTAGGGGATTTCTCCATTTCAACAAGGCACATCCTACAATTCCCAGCTATAGAAAGTTTTTCATGATAACAAAATCTAGGTATTTCTACATTAGCAAGCTCACAAGCTTGTAGTACTGTCATGCCTTTTTTAAATTCTATTTCTTTACCGTTAATAGTAATTTTAGGCATTATCTTTCTCCAATAAATGTTGATCGATTAGATAGGGGATGTTTCTTTTTTTCTTTACAATAGGAGAGTCGGTACACTTTTTTTCTATTTCTTTTCTAAAATGTCTTAACAATCCTTGGACTGGCCAAGCTGAACCCTCGCCAAAAGCGCAAATAGTATGACCTTCAATTTGTTTAGTTACGTCAAAGAGTAAATCTAAATCTTTATAGGTTGACTCTCCTTTTGCTGTCCTTTCAAGTATTCGCCACATCCACCCAACACCTTCTCTGCAAGGTGTACACTGCCCACAACTTTCGTGTTTATAAAATCTAGCAATTCTAGCCATGCATTTAAGAATATCTTGATCTTTATTTATAACAATTATCCCTGCTGTTCCTAATCCACTCTTAGCTTTTATAAGCGAGTCAAAATCCATTGTGATTGTCTCACAAACGTTTTTAGGTAGTAAAGGCATAGATGAGCCACCAGGAATGACTGCTTGTAAATTTTCCCATCCTCCTATAACACCGCCAGCATATTTTTCTATTAAATCTTTCAAGGGTATGCCCATTTCTTCTTCAACATTACACGGGTAATTTACATTGCCAGATATACAAAAAATTTTTGTGCCAGTATTTTTAGGTTTGCCTATAGAAGAAAACCATTTAGCTCCTTTTCTTAATATAGTTGGAACCACTGCTATTGTTTCTACATTGTTTACTATTGTCGGGCATCCATATAGACCGACTAAGGCTGGAAAAGGTGGTTTAAGTCTTGGTTGACCTTTATTACCTTCTAAACTCTCGAGTAATGCAGTCTCTTCACCGCAGATATATGCGCCAGCTCCATAATGGATATGCACATCGAAATCCCATCCTGAACCACATGCGTCTTTACCCAAAAAATTCTTTTTATAAGCTTGATCTATAGCCTCTTGAAGTCTTTTTCCTTCGTTATAATACTCGCCTCTAACATAAATATAACAAATGTGAGCATTAACTGCAAAACCAGCAATTAAACAACCCTCTAATAATTTTTGAGGTTCAAATCTTAGGATATCTCTATCTTTACAAGTGCCAGGTTCTGATTCGTCTGCATTAATAATAAGGTAGTGAGGTCTAGAGCCAACTTTTTTTGGAGAAAAAGACCATTTTAATCCAGTAGGAAAACCTGCACCCCCCCTGCCTCTAAGCTCAGATGATTTAACTTCATTTATTATCCAATCTCTTCCTTTTAAAATAATTTCTTTGGTATTCTTCCAGTCTTCACGTTTGATAGAGTTATCTATTTCCCATCCGAAATCATTATAGATATTTGTAAAAATTTTATTTTCTTGTTTAATCATTTAAAATTATTTCCATTTAAATCTTTATTTTTTTCTGGAGATGTATTTTTTCTTCCTCTATACGAACCAGGTTTTAAGGGTTCGTCATTTAATAACGAATCAATAATATCTTTAACATTATTTTCATTCAAATCTTCGTAGTAATCATCATTTACTTGCATCATAGGAGCGTTTACGCAAGCTCCTAAGCATTCTACCTCCATCCAAGAACAATTTTTATTTGCTGAAAGTTTTCTTTCCTTAATTGAAATTTTTTCTTTGCAAACTTTCACTAATTTATCTGCACCTCTAATCAAACATGGGCTAGTGGTGCATATCTGAACAAAATATTTTCCAACTGGAGAAAGGTTGTACATTGAGTAAAATGTAGCTATTTCGTATACGTTCATATAAGGGATGGATAAAAATTTTGCTATATGCTTCATGGCAGCTAAGGGTATCCAATTGTCATTTTGTTTTTGGGCTAAATACAATAACGGCATAACTGCACTTTTTTTTTTATTACTGGGATACTTTTTTAGTATATCTTCAGCAGCTTTTTGATTTTTATCTGAAAACTCAAAAATATCTGGCTGATTGCTATGGATTTCTTTTAATGTCATCGATCTACTTCTCCAAAGACGATATCTAATGATCCCAAAACTGCTGGTACATCCGCTAACATATGTCCACGAATTAGATAATCCATTGCTTGTAAATGAGAAAATCCAGGAGCTCTTATTTTACATCTATAAGGTTTATTACTTCCATCTGAAATTAAATAAACTCCAAATTCACCCTTCGGAGCTTCAACTGCGGTATAAACGTTTCCTGCTGGAACTCTAAATCCCTCTGTAAATAGTTTGAAATGATGAATAAGAGCTTCCATCGAATCTTTTAAATCACTTCTGCTAGGAGGTGAAATCTTTCCATCAATTGATTTTATAGGCCCTTTGGGTAAATTTCTTAAACATTGTTTTATTATTTTTACACTTTCCCTCATTTCTTCGACTCTACAAAGATATCGGTCAAAACAATCTCCGTTTTTCCCTATTGGAATTTTAAAATCTATTTCTTTATAACATTCATAAGGTTGAGATTTTCTTAAATCCCATGAAACACCAGAACCTCTTAACATAACTCCTGAAAAGCTATGACTCAAAGCTTCTTGCTTTGTTACAATCCCTATTTCAACATTTCTTTGTTTAAAAATTCTATTGTCTGTCAATAAACTTTCTAGATCATCAATAGTTTTAGGGAATGTTTCACAAAACTTACCTATATCATCATATAATTTAGTGGGTAAATCTTGATGAACTCCGCCAGTTCTGAAAAAATTAGCGTGTAATCTTGATCCTGATGCTCTTTCATAAAAAGTCATCAATGTTTCTCTTTCCTCAAATCCCCACAAAGAAGGAGTAAGGGCACCAACATCTAAAGCTTGGGTAGTGACATTTAATATGTGACTTAATATTCTTCCGATTTCACAAAAAATTACCCTTATATATTTTGCTCTAATTGGAATTTCAATGTTTAACAATTTTTCTGTTGCTAAAGCAAAAGCGTGTTCTTGGTTCATAGGAGCTACATAATCCAATCTATCAAAATATGGTAAGGCCTGAGAGTAGGTCTTGTGCTCAATTAATTTTTCTGTTCCTCTATGTAGTAATCCTATGTGTGGATCTGCCTTTTCGACAATTTCTCCATCTAGTTCCAATATTAATCTTAGTACTCCATGTGCCGCAGGATGTTGAGGACCAAAATTTAAATTTAAAGTTTTATTCTTTTTCTTCATTTTCTTTATCATTTGAACTTTTTTTGATTTCTTTTAGGTATTTTGTTCCCTCCCAAGGACTATCAAAATCAAAATTTCTATAGTTTTGCTCAAGTTTAACTGACTCATAAATTACTTTTTTCTCTTTTTCGCTATACCTAACTTCATTAAATCCTGTAAGAGGAAAATCTTTCCTTAATGGGTGGCCTTTAAAACCATAATCAGTTAAAATTCTTCTAAGATCTGGATGATTGGTAAATTTTACTCCATACATGTCAAAAACCTCCCTTTCCATCCAATTAGCTGATGGAAAAATTTTTACTATTGAAGGAATATTTTTTCCTATCTCAAAATCTATAGAAATTTTAATTCTTAAATTTTTTTCATGAGAAAGTAATAAGTAGATAATTCTAAATCTTTTATCTTTTTCTGGAAAATCAACACCAGCTATATCGATTAATTGTTTAAACTTACATTTCTCATTTGATTTAAGAAACTGTATTATAGAAAATAAATTTTCTACCTCCGTTTCCAACATTATTTCATTAAAATCAATGTTAGATTTTTTTATCTTACTTGTTAGTTCTGAGTTAACTACTTTTTCAAGTTCTTGAATATTTTTTGTGTGCATAAGTTATCTTTTTATACTGCCTTCTCTTCTAATTTTTTTCTGAAGTTGAAGAACTCCATACAGCAAAGCTTCAGCAGATGGTGGGCAACCAGGAACATAGATGTCTACTGGAACAATTTTATCACAACCTCTCACAACAGAGTAAGAATAATGGTAATAACCCCCTCCGTTAGCACAGCTACCCATAGAGATTACGTATCTCGGTTCAGGCATTTGATCATAAACTTTTCTTAATGCAGGAGCCATTTTATTAGTAAGCGTGCCTGCAACTATCATAACATCAGATTGTCTTGGTGAGGCTCTAGGGGCAGCTCCAAATCTCTCAAGATCATAACGTGGCATTGAAGTTTGCATCATTTCTACAGCACAACAAGCTAACCCAAATGTCATCCAATGAAGCGAGCCGGTTCTAGCCCAATTAACTAAATTATCTGTAGAAGTTGTAATAAATCCCTTATCACTAAAATCTTTTGCAATTTGTTTAAAATTTTCTGGAATTTGATCTTCTTTTGTTTTAAAAAAATTTGATTTTATTCCCATTCTAAAGCCCCTTTTTTCCATTCATAAATAAATCCAATTGTTAATACTCCAAGAAAAATCATCATAGACCAAAAACCCAATGCTCCAATATTGCCCAAAGAAATGGCCCAAGGGAAGAGGAAAGCTATTTCTAAATCAAAAATTATAAATAATATAGCAACTAAATAAAACCTAACATCAAACTCCATTCTCGAGTCATCAAAGGCTTCAAAGCCACATTCGTAAGCAGAAAGTTTTTCTGGATCTGGATTGCTCGGAGAGGCAATATAGTTCGCAAATAAGAATCCTATGCTTATAAACAAAGCTATGAATAGAAATAATAATATAGATAAATATTCTGTTAGAAAGTTGTAAATCATTTTATTTAATATCTACTCTAATACCATTTGGCTTAGAGATTATTATATTAATTTGTAATAAATATATAACATCTACATCACTACTGTACAAGTTACAGATGATCGCATTAACCTCAGTTTAAATGAAAATGATTATCAATTGCTGACAGGAGCAAAAGGGTTTCGAATCCCAACCTCTTATTTTGACTTAAAGATATAGTTAATCTTTAAAAGTTTTAGTGGCGGGAGTGACGGGACTCGAACCCGCGACCTCCTGCGTGACAGGCAGGCGCTCTAACCAACTGAGCTACACCCCC
>MDTB01033924.1_pt1 | contig 33651 bp, 29 predicted proteins | sample 811161 | NCBI WGS metagenome assembly MDTB01 (sample SAMN05326650, study PRJNA326480) | marine metagenome | isolation source: seawater | place: Mediterranean Sea | collected 2009 | reverse complement strand
TTGCATAGTTATAAATTGCTTAAAGTTATTTTTTTTATTAATTTCTAAAATTTTACAAAACTGCCATGCAAACATACTTGAAGCACCTAAATACCTAACTTTACCATCAGCTACTAATTTATTTAGGCCTTCAAGAGTTTCTTCAATTGGAGTTTTATAATCCCATCTATGAATAATATATAGATCGATGTAATCTGTTTTTAATCTTTTTAAAGAGTTTTCTGCAGCATTAATTAAATATTTTTTTGATAAGCCACTCCCATCTTTCATAGGTTGACCTACCTTAGTTGCCAAAATCACTTTATCTCTTTGAAAAAAATTTGGTAAAACTTGCCCTAAAAACTCTTCACTTGATCCTTGAGAATATATATTAGCAGTATCAATAAAATTAATACCAAACCCTACTGCTTTTTTAAGAATATTTAGAGAGGCTTGAAAATCTAATGCATAGTTCCTCCACCCACCCTTTGAGGCTAGCATTAGAGTACCTAAACAAAATTGAGAAACTTTTAAATTTGACTGTCCCAGTTTTATATATTTCATATTTAGTGTTTGTGATTATAATATTTATTATGATAAAAAAAATAAAAATAGGAAGTAAATTTCCGTGCTTTATTATAGCAGAGATTGGTATTAATCATGGTGGTAGTTTTGACAGAGCCAACAAACTAGTAGAAGAGGCCTTTAACTGTGGTGCAAATGCTGTGAAGTTTCAAATTGCAAATCCTCATAAATCATATCAAAAGGGCACACCTTCCTATAAAGAATTTATAAAATCTAGTCTAGATTTTGATGAATATAAAAGGATAATTAAAAAGTTTGAAAGAAGAGGAGAAATATTTGCAACTCCAGGAGATATAGAGAGCTTAAAACTTTGTAAAAAATTAAATCTTAATATTTACAAAGTATCTTCTGGCTTAGTAAATAACTTAGTTTTAATAAGAGAGATAGCAAAAACGAAAATGCCAATTATTCTGTCCACTGGCATGGCTAGTTTGAAAGAAATAAATGATGCAGTAAAAATAGCAAAAAAATATGGAAGTAAAGAAGTTCATTTATTACATTGCACGTCAATATATCCTGCACCATCAAATTTGTTAAATTTAGATAAAATATTAATGTTAAAAAATAAAACAAACCTGAATATAGGTTATTCTGATCATCATCTAGGTATAGATGCAAGTACTACTGCTGTAGCAATGGGGGCTAAAATAATAGAAAAGCATTTTACGCTAGATAACAATATGGTAGGGGCTGATCACAAAATTTCTTTAAATCCTATTGAATTTAAAAAAATGGTATCAAAAATAAGAAAAATTGAATTATTAAAAGGAAAAATTGACGCTAAGTTTAACAAAATAGAACAAAATAATGCAAAAAAATTCAGAAGATATTGTGTTGCATCCAAGGATATAAATATAGGTGATAAATTTACCTTAGATAATGTTTGTTTCATGAGAGTTAGAGCTAGAAAAAATGCGATACCAGCATCGCATTTCTTGAAGATAGAAAATAAAAAAGCAAATGAGCTTTGTAAAAAACTTAAAATTATAGAAAAATAATTTTTAATCCAAACTCTTAGTAATAGTAATCAATAGCTAGTTCACGAGTATAAACTTTAATACAAAAAATTTAATATAAACTATGTTTAATTGATTATAGAAAATAAAAAATCTTTAATGTATAATTAAATTTTAATCTAGGCTAATACATTATATACATAGTTGAATTGAATGAAGAAAATTTTATGTATAGTTGCACATCCTGATGATGAAGCATTAGGACCAGGTGGAACGTTAATCAAACATAGCATTAATGGTGATGAAGTTAACATTTTTATATTTTCGGATGGTGAAGGTGCAAAAAAAGAGATTAGACGAAAAAACCCTAAAAGATTAAATGCTGCTTATCAGTGGTGTAAAGAAATAAAGGCTAAAGTTTTCAAAATAGCAAACTTTCCTGATCAAAAACTTGATGCTTTGCCTCAAATAGATTTGGTCACTGAAATAGAAGAAGCAATAAATATTATTAATCCTAGTATAGTATATATTCATAATCCTACTGATATAAACAAAGATCACGAAATAGTATCTAAAGCTTGTCTGGTAGCATTAAGACCTATGAGGTTTTCAAATAATTTTCCAGAAATAAGAGCATTTGAAACACCCTCAAGCACTGATCAAACACCTAATATTAACAAGCTTACTTTTCAGCCTAATTTATATATATCAGTTAAAAAAGTATGGAAAAAAAAAATAAAAGCATTGAAAAATTATGAAAAGGAAATAGGTAGATTTCCTCACCCAAGATCCATGAAAAGCATAGAAGCCTTAGCCATAAAAAGAGGAGCAGAGTCAGGCTTAGAAATGGCAGAAGCTTTTACAATAATAAAAAAGGTAATTTATTAGAAAATGATCAAAGATTTAAAAAAAGTATTTAAGTTAAAAAACTATATTCTTGGGCATTTAAAATTTTTAATTAAATTGAAAGCTTTAAATAAAAAAGAGGCTTATTTAGCTGTAGTATTATCATCGTCTGTATTATTATTTGAAGCCTTAGGGGTATCTATCTTGGTGCCTTTGTTAAGCTTTATTCAAGTTGATGGAAATTTATCAGAATTTAAATCTAGCTCGATTTTATCATTATATTTATATAATTTTTTTTACTTTTTAGACATTAAGATTAATATGTTCAATCTTAGTGTAACAGCCTCATTGTTTATAACCTTTAGACAACTTTTAAATTACTTTAATCTAGTTTTAGTACAGAAAATTCATTCTAAGATTCATAAAAAAGTTAATATAGAAATGTTTTCTTCTCTGATGAATAGCTCACAGAGGTTCATTAGTGAATTAAACCCAGGAAAATTTATAAATGCTACAGATATAGAACCACAAAATATAGCAATGACTATGAAAAGTTATTTTACTTTTTATTCTAATGTTTTAACTATATTTATTTATACTATTGTATTGTTATTAACAGCCTTTATTCCTACTATATTAGGAATTTTCATTTTACTAATAATAGTTTTTATTACAGGTAGCAAAATTGCAATAAAAACTAAAAGATTAAGTGAAACCTTAGTAAACCTAAGAGCGCAGTATAGAAATTTAATCACTGAAAGATTTTTAGGTTGGAAACTAATAAAAACATTTGACACCATAGATTTGGAAAAAAGTAAACTTTTAAAATTGCAAAATAATGTATACGAAAATACATTAAAAATCACGAAGATATCAGGCTTAGCTCAACTTTTTTTTGTATCCATAGCAACAGCTGTAATATTGTTGGTATTAAATGTATTAATTACTAATTTTAATTTTAGCGCTTCTTCAATATTGGTTTTTGGTATAGCTTTTATGAGGCTAACGCCAACTTTCAAGGTATTTCAGCATAATATAAATAGATTAATAGAACTCTTACCATCCTATACTTTTTGCGAAAAAATTTATGAACAATCAAAAAAATTAGCAATTATTAATGAAGGTAAAGAAACTAATATCAATCTAAAAAATGAAATAAAATTTAATAATATTTATTTTAGGTATAAAGATAATCAAAACTATATTTTAAATGGTATAGATTTAACATTTAAGATAGGAAAAATTAATTCTATACTTGGTCCTTCAGGCGCAGGAAAGTCAACAATTGTTAGTTTGCTATCCAAAATAATTGTTCCTAATAAGGGTGAAGTTTTTTTTGATAAAAAAAAATTAAATAGTTTTAAAGAAAAGTATTTTAGGAAAACAATTGCTTATATTCCTCAAGACCCATTTTTATTTAAAGAAAGTATAGTTTACAATATTACTTATGGTTCTAAATCAATTGCTACTAAAAAAGTATGGGAAGCTCTGGAGCTAGTAAAAATGGATAAGTTTATAAAAGCATTACCTGACAAATTGCATACTAAAATAGATATGTTAGGAAATAACTTATCTGGAGGACAAAGGCAAAGAGTTATCTTAGCTAGGGCTATCCTTAAAAAAAGTAAAGTTTTAATTTTAGATGAGGCTACAAGTGCAATAGATCAAAGAACAGATGACTTAATTCAAAAAAGTCTTAGAAATATTAACAAAGAAAAAAAAACCACTATAATATTTATATCGCATAGGGTATCTTCTATCTTATTTGCAGATAGAGTAATAACCTTGGAAAATGGAAAAGTAATTTATGAAGGAAGTCCTAGTAAATATAAAAAGGAAAAAAATTGAATTCTTTATTTAAAAATAAATCAGTCCTGATCACTGGAGCAACTGGATTTTTTGGAACAAAATGTTTAGAAAAAATATTACTAAATAGCAAACCTAAAAGAGTTGTAGTATATAGTAGAGATGAGATGAAACAATTTGAACTTGCTCAAAAGTTTCAGGAAAAACTTTTTCCAATAAGATTCTTTTTAGGAGATATAAGGGATAAAGAAAGGCTAATTAGAGCATGTGTTGATGTTGATATAATAATTCATGCAGCTGCAATGAAACAAGTTCCAGCTTCAGAGTACAACCCCACAGAATGTATTGCTACTAATATTAATGGAGCTCAAAATGTTATTGACGCTAGTATAATTAATAATGTTGGAAAAGTAGTTGCTTTATCAACTGATAAAGCTGCAAACCCTATTAACTTATATGGAGCTACTAAATTATGTTCTGATAAGTTGTTTGTAGCAGCAAATAATTTAGTTGGTAAGAAAAAAACTAGATTCTCTATTGCAAGATACGGAAATGTTTTGGGATCTAGGGGTAGTATTATTCCCTATTTTAGAACATTATTAGAAAAAGGAATAAAAGAATTGCCTCTAACTGATGCTAAAATGACGAGATTTGTAATTACTGTAGATCAAGGAGTTAATTTTGTTTTTAATTGTTTAAAAGATATGAAGGGAGGAGAAGTTTTTGTTCCAAAGATCCCTAGCATTGAGATTAAAAATTTAATATATGCTATGACAGATTCTTCAAAATTTAAATTAATTGGAATTAGACCAGGAGAAAAACTTCATGAAATAATGATCCCAAAAGAGGAATCATTAAACTGTTTAGAGATGAAAGACCATTATGTAATTCAGCCTATGTTAACATGGTGGAAAAAACCAAAATTAAAGAAAATAGATGGTAAAGTGGTAAAAAAAGTTACTAAATCATTCGAATATGCAAGTGATAGTAATAAAAACTTCTTAAGCATAGATAAAATAAAAGAACTTTTGAAGACTATACAATAATAATGTATTTTTTTAGAGTTACATCAAATTATAAATCAGGAAAAGGTCACTTAAATAGAAGTTTAAGGATAAGAAAGCAATTAAAAGGAAAGGTTACTTGGTTTATAGACAAGGGAACTAATAAATCTTTTTTCAAAGAATTTGATGATATAGTTATTGAAGAGAGTAAAGATACTTCATTATTACAATTAGAAACAAAGCTTATAAAAATGAAAGCAAAAGTAAAAGCTATTTTTATTGATATGCTTCTTTATAATAAATCAAAAATAAAAAAAATAGCCTCTATTTACCCTACTATTTTAATAGTAGATAAGTATTTAAAATTAGATAATACTTTAAGAATATGTTTTCATCCTATTTCTCAAAAAGATAATAATTTTATATCAGGTTTTAAATATTTTCCCATATTAAAAAAAAACAATATCAAGAATAAAAACACTGTAAGAAAAAATATTTTAATATCATTTGGGGATGTTGACTCAAAAAAATTAACAGAAAAAGTGATAAAGGCTTTTAACCAAATTTTTAAAGATAATTTATTAGATGAAAAAAAACTTTTTATTAATATAGTTTTAGGAAACTTTAAAAAAAACACTGATAAATTAAAGCTAGATATAATAAATAAAAAATATTATAAAATTCATCAAGGGTTAAATGATTTAGAAAAACTATATGAAAAAACAGAATATGCAATTGGTGCTCCAGGTTTTTCTCAGTTAGAGAGAGTGGAGCATTGTATTCCGACAATACTCTTATCTCAGAATCCAATTCATAAAAACCTTTTACAAGTCTGGAAGAGAAGCAAGTGTGCTATAATAGCTAAAAATTCAATAAATGATTTAAAAGAACAAATAATCGGTTTGATAAGTTCTGAGAAAAGAAAGTTAGAAATTAAAAAAAATATTATTAAATCCTTTGATTATAAAGCAACTACTAGAATTAAGAAAAAAATGCAAAATTTTTGTAATAATTATACTAAAACAAATAATTGACTATATTTGTATAACATGTAAGGAATTACTATGATAAATATAAAATATCCGTATTCTAGGCCTAATATTAGTAATAATGACATTCAAGCAGTTACTAAAGTTCTCAAAAGTCAATACTTAGCTCAGGGAAATATTGTAAAGAATTTTGAAAAAGTAATGCAAGATAAATTTCAAGTTAGAAACTCCATAGTTTGTAATTCTGGTACAGCAGCACTTCATTCTACTTATAAATGCTTAGGTTTAAATAAAAATAATGGTTTAATCACAACTCCTATCACTTTTTTAGCAACTGCTAATGCAGCTAGAATGTGTGGATCAAAAGTGTATTTTGCAGACGTTGATAAAAAAACTGGTTTGATGACTCCTGAAACACTAGAGAGTGCATTTAAAAAAGTAAAATTTAATGTGAAGATAGTCACTATTGTCCATCTTGGAGGGCATTTATGCGATTTAGAAGGCATATCAAGGATATGTAAAAAATATAACTGTTATTTAGTAGAGGATGCCTGTCATGCATTAGGGGCAAAGCATTACTATAAAAAACAAGATTATTTTGTAGGGTCATGTAAATATAGTATCGCTACTACGTTTAGTTTTCATGCAATTAAAAATATTACTATGGGTGAAGGAGGATGTGTAACTACTAATGATGATAAATTAAGTCATCAAATTAGATTAAATATCTGTCATGGTATGGAAAAAAACAAATTAAATATAATTAATAATCAAGATATACCATCTTGGTACTATGAAATGAATGATATAGGATGGAATTATAGAGCTAGTGAAATCTCATGTGCCTTAGGATTAAGTCAGTTTAAAAGAATTGAAAAAATAATTAATAAAAGATCAAAAATAGCTAACAATTATAAAAAATATTTAATAGAAAATGAATTATTAACTTTACCAAAAATATATAATGAAAATACTTCAGCAGGATGGCATTTATTTCAACTAGCAATAGACTTTGAAAAGTTAGGTAAAAGTAAAGAACAGTTTATAAATTATTTAAAAAAAGCATCTATAGGGTCTCAGGTTCATTATATCCCTTTAATTCTTCAACCTTACTATGTTAATACTACAAAAAAAGAAAATCTCAAAGGAGCTTTATATTTTTATAAACGTACAATAAGTATTCCCATGTATACAGGATTAAAGTTAAATTGTGTAAAGTATATAGCAAAGATAATTAATAATTTTTTTAAGGGATAGCTATTAAAAATAATAATAACCAAATAAAAATTAGAAAAGCATTAAGACAGGATAAATTAAATTTATATAAATGGTTTAATGACTATCAGAATATTAGTTATAAATTAAAAACTAAATATAAGATTACTCTAAATGCACATGAAATATGGTTTAATAAGTTTTTATATTCTAAAAAAAATAAGTTATGGTTAATAATTTTTGAAAATACATCTATAGGACAAATTAGGTTAGAGTATCTAAGTAAATCTAGATATGAGATAGATATTTATATTGATAGAGCATTTAGAAGAATAGGTATGGCTAAAACAGCTTTAGATATGGCTGAAAATAAGATTATGAAAAACAGCACAATTTTTTCTTATGTAAAGAAAAATAATATTAGATCATTTAAGTTTTTTTTAAAATGTGATTACAAAGTTTATGCTACTTCTCAAACTATGTGGAAGTTAAAGAAAATACTCTAAAAGAAATAGTTGGTGCCGGATGAGAGATTTGAACTCCCGACCCACTGATTACAAATCAGTTGCTCTACCGACTGAGCTAATCCGGCTAATTATTTATATAACTATATACAATATTATAGATATACTAAAATTTAACGAATTAATAAACTAAAAAGCGATATATTTTAGTTTAATTAAATTAAAAAACTTTTTTAAATTACCTCACAGCCATCTAGGCATAGTTACAAAAAACCTTTAATCTAATGTAAATGAATTATAAAAATATAACTAGAATACCTTTACACTTTCTTATTAAAATAAATATTTGAATTATAAAAAATTAAAAAGAAGATAGGAATTTAGCTCCTTTTCTAGCCATAAATATTCTAGCATTTTGAATTGACTCTTTGGTAGAGCCACCTACGTGAGGAGTAATTAATAGATTATTATTATTTCTAGCATACTTTATTAATTTATGTTCTGATCTTTTTTTTTGACTTAGCCATTCACCATCAATAACATCTAATCCTGCTCCAGCAATAATTTTATTTTTTAATGAATATAATAAGTCTCTTTCATTTATAATTTTTCCTCTAGCAGTATTAACGACAAAAGAAGTTTTTTTCATATTATTAAAAAAATTTTGATTAATAAGATTTTTAGTTAAATTATTTAAGTGCACATGTATTGAAATTATATCAGATTTTTTTGCAATTTCTTCTAGCGATACCATTTTGATGTTTTTATAGTTTATTTTTTTAATATCATTAGCTATTATCTTCATACCAAAGCCTAAACCTATTTTAGCAGAAATTTTTCCTAACCTACCTAGACCTATTATACCTAACGTCTTACCATGTAATTGAAATCCTTGAAATTTTTCTCTACTCCAAACCCCTTTTTTAGAGTCTACTATAGCAGGTATTATTTTTCTATTTAGAGCTAAAATTAAAGAAAACGCTAATTCTGATGTAGCTGTAAAACTATTAATAAGTTTAAACTCTTTAGAGATATCATAGCATTTAATTTTTTTTTCTTTTATTAAATCTAAATCCATATGATCAACCCCTGTGGAAGGACTTCCTATTACTTTTAGTTTTGAGGCATTATCAAGAAACTGTCTATCTATCCTTATACTTGCTGAGGCTAAATATGCATCAGCATCTTTAATTTCTTCAAGAACTAGTGCTCTTTTGGGCTTAATATTTTTTATTTTGCTTATGCCTTTAAAAATTTCATTAAAATTTGTTATATCTGAAACATCTAATGTATTTAGTGTTTTTTTCATTTACCTTAGGTTTTGTTCAGCTTTCTTTAAATCATCTAAGTAATGGATATTTGTACAGTTATCTACAATAGTAATATCTTTTCTACTGGTATTATTTATTAAAAAATATCTAGAAAGTATATAATGAGCTCCGTTTTTAGTGCCATTTTTCTCTTTACTAAAAAGTCTATCTACTTTTGATTCAAGAAAAATTTTTAGTGATTCTTCTAATGATATTGTTCTATCTGGATGATCTACTTGAAGTCCAATTAATATTTTAATTAAATGAGGTTGGGGAATATTTTGCATAGCATGCTTATAAACATCTATAATAGGAGTTTCTCCTCCTAAACTTTCTGGTCTTTGTATTATTTTAATATTTTTATTGTTACAGTATTTTACTATTTCAGCATTATCAGTAGTTACATAAACATCATCGATTCCATTGCATTTCTTTACGTAGTCTAAAGTATACTCAATTAATGGCTTACCATTTAGCAAGTGCATATTTTTATTTGGAAGTCTCTTAGATCCTCCTTTAGCTGGAATTATCACAATTTTCATAATTAATTTAAATGCATACCATTTGATAGTTGTTTATTAGAATTATTAAATTTATATTCTTCTATACATAAACCATAATCAGCACAAATAACAAGTAAATTATTATTCTTAATCTTTACAACACGACCCGGAGTACCGCAGAATTTTTTATTTGATATTCTCGATTTATATATTGTTACTTTTAAATTATTAAAATAAGTATAAGCACCATTATATGGTTTAGTTAATGCCCTTATTAAATTGTGTATTTCATTACATTTCATTAAATGCCAATTAATTCTACCATCTAGATCACTTCTTTGGTGCCAATATTGTGCCTTCTTTTCAATTTGTTTTACAGGCCTATCTTTTTTATTAAAAATGTCTTTTAAAATATTAATTAGAATGTCAGGGAATAGCTTATTAACTTTTTTATGAACAGTTTGTATATCATCATTTTTTTTAAGCAAGAAATACTTTTTTTTTAATACTAATCCTTCATCAATTCCTTCAGACATTTTAATTATTGATATACCAATGTATTTTTCACCATTTATTATTTGCCAGTTGAGTGGAGAACCTCCTCTATATTTAGGCAAAGGACCAGCATGAAGGTTTATAGTGCCGAATTTAGGTAAGTTAATTAATCTTTCTTGAAATATTTGCGAATATCCAGCGACAATAGAAAGGTGAGGTTTTAATTTTTTTACTTCGGCATAATGATTATTAGAGTTTATGTTTTTTGAATAAAAAATTTTTATGTAAGGATTTTTTTTATACACTTCCAATTCTTTAAGTTTTTTATCAGAAAAAACAATTATATCCTTATAGTTATTTTTCATTAATTTTTCTAAAACATAAAATCCTCTTATACCATTTAGGTAAATAATTATCTTTTTCATATTTTAAATGTTATTCCATTGTTTGATATACCACTGACAAAACTCAGTATAACCTATTTCTATTGGTTTACTTGGTACAAAGTTTAATAATGATTTTGCTCTATTAATATTTAAGGTACCTCTTTTTGGTTTCAATTTGGCTGCAGGAGCTTCTTTAAGTTCAACTTCAGGGATTATTTCTTTTATAATTTTTGCTAAATCAGCTATTGATCTTGCATTTCCAAAAGTTAAATTAAAAGTTTTTGACCTTGCTTCTTCATATATTAATGTTCTTATAATTCCTTCAACTAAATCATCAACATGTGTGAAGTCTAACTGACCTCCTCCACCTCCTTCAAGAATAAGCGGCTTTTTTGATAAAGCATTTTCTATAAATTTTTGACTTACTCTTCCAGATATACATCTTATTCCGTATAGAGCACTTGGTCTCACTATTGTATAATCTAAATTAAATAATGATTTTGCCTCTCTAACCATTCTTTCACCAATATATTTTCCATTAGCATAAACTCCTTTTGGTTGAGGTCTAACTGTTTCATCAACAGATTTTTCTTTAAAATCACCATAAACAGTACTTGAGGATAAAAAAACTAACTGGTTAGTGTAACTATTAGAGTTTTGACATAAATTTATGGTGTTCCTTAAAGAGTTTATTTGTATGTCATAGGCTAGGCTAGGATTATTATTAGCTATTACTGCGCTAGAAATTGCTGCTAAATGTACTATTTTCGTTGGTTTAAAATCATTGTAAACATTACTGAAAAGGCTTAAATCTCTTCCATCAATATTAGCAAAATCTATATTTGCTTCTCTCATTAGTTTAAATCTGTCTAATATAAAGTTGATATAAAGTTTTCTTTTAGTTTCATTAATTTCACTATTTCCCAGTATAGAAACTATATTATTAACTTGCAGATTATCTAATACAAGAACATTGGCTTGTTTGTTTTTAAGTTTAAGAGCTAAGTGATGACCTATAAACCCAGACCCGCCAATGAGCATAACATTCTCATTTTTCAAAGATGTCTCACTATACAAATCTTTATTTTCTATACTCATTTTTTTATTTTATTAAAGCTTTCCATAAATATATTTGCAACATTATCAACGTCATTTTTGGTTAAGTGTGGACCACAAGGTAATGATATTATGCATTTTGCAAAATGGTTTGCAATAGGAAATTTTAAGTTTTTTTCTTTATTTATTTTTGATAATTTTTTATAAAATTTTGAATCAGGTAAACATACAGGATAATGAACACTTGTACCTAAATTTTTAGATTTAAGATCCAATATTAACCTATTTCTAAACTTAGAATACTTGCTATCTAAAATTATATTTATACAAAAATCAGAACTTTTTGACTTATCATAAGTACTAGGCAATACATTAAATCCTATTTCCTTGGCAAGTAACGATTTAATCCTTTTTGCATTATCTTTCCTTAGTTTTATAAAATTGGAAAGTTTTTTAAGTTGTTCTATTCCTATTCCAGCGGCTACCTCATTCATTCTTAAATTATATCCTAATAGATCAACATCATAAATACCAGGAATAGATCTTTCTTGTAAGTTTTTATTGTATCCAAAAGAACTTAATTTTCTAACCCTATCTGCAATTTTTTTTGATTTAGAAATTAACATACCACCTTCCATAGTAGTAATATGTTTAGTAGGATAAAAAGAATAACATCCTACATTTGATAATGTGCCAACTATCCTATTGTCATACTTTGCTCCTAATGCTGCAGCACAATCTTCAATAACAAATAATGATTTTGTACGAGCTACTTTATTAATTTCCTCCATATTTGCAGGTAAACCTATGAAATGAACTACTATTATGGCCTTTGTATTTCTTGTGATAATTTTAGGAATTATTTTATGATCTATATTTCCAGTAATAGGATCAATATCACAAAATACTGGTTTTGCTCCAGTATGTGAAACACAGTGAGCAGTTGCTATATGGGTCATAGCAGGAACTATTACCTCATCACCTATACCAATATTCATTGTTTTAAGAGCTAAAAACATAGCAGACGTACAGTTAGATAAAGTTACTGCAGAAGTATCATTGTGTAATTTTCCAAAAGCTTTTTCAAATTTTCTACAATTGGGACCATGAGTAAGAGTTGTTCCATTTAGGATCTTATTAGAAATTAACTTTTCTTCTTTTCCTAATAGAGGTTTTGCAAAAGGAATAAATTTATTTTTCATATATTACCTTGATTATTATTACATTAAATAAGAAACTTTTATAGTTTTTCTTTTATTATAAGACTCCATAATTGCAAAGCAAACATCCATAACTCTAAAAATATCTAATCCAGATATTTCAGGATCTTTATTTTTTAATATGCAATCTATGAACTCTGGCAATAAATCTCCTTTTTCAAAACCAGGGTATGCACTTTTATCGAAGACTTTATTTTTTTCATTGTCGCCAGAAAAAACTTCTGCATATGAGGTATTATTTACAAAAGTTTTTTTTGTGCCATAAACATTTAAGGAATGAAACTTAGTTCTTTTAGGCCCATATGTACTTAAAGTTTTTCCTGTTGCTCCTCCTTTAAATTTGAATAATGCACATACTGTTTCTAAATGTTTATAATTTGTATTTTTCGTTAGTATGTTATTACCTACGCTGCTTACTTCTTTAATTTCATCTCTAATTAACCATCTCATCAGATCAATCAAATGTATTCCTCCACCATATACAGTAGAATAAAATGGCATTTTTCCTCTCCAACCATCTACAATTTTATGTAGAATATTATGTAAATAATCTCCTTCAATGTGATAAATTTCGCCAAATTTCTTATTTTCAATATTTTTTTTTAAATTTTTAAACCTAGGAGACTGTCTCAAAATTAAATTTGAGGTTAAATGGCATTTACTATCTTGCCAAGTCTTTATAACTTTTTCAGCTTGTTTTTTATATAGAACCACAGGTTTCTCGACCATTACATGCTTTTGATTTCTGAAAGATGATATTAATTGGCTATAATGAAAATTATCATAAGAACATATTGATACTATATCTATATTATTATTTTCTGTAATTTTTTTACTATTTGTATATTTGTAAGGTATATCAAATTTTTTACTAACCTCATTTAATCTTATCTGATTGATATCACATATCGAAGTTACTTCTACATTTTTTATTTTTTTGTAAGACTTAATATGTGCCTCACCTACACCTAACCCTATTACTCCTACTTTTAATTTTTTATTTTTCATATTAATAATGGTAATTCATGAAAATGTTTAAACTTTTGTTAGTATAATCTTATATGTTATTTATTGAACAGTATACCTTTGAAATTTTAATTGATATATATATTTTTTACTCAATGGTAATATGATTACGTCTAATGAATATTGAAAATTCTAGAAGAGCTAAACTTATAAGAAAAAGAATAAAATAGTTTAGAAGTTACTAATTTTTATAACAAGTAAGATCAGTAAATAAATTTAATACATCATTAGCTTTTAACTTTTTTATTTTTTTAAGTATTAAATTTTCTTTCACAAATTCTACTTGATTCATTCCACACAAGGCAGTGGTTAAATAAGGATAAGACCTTACATAATTCAGTGCGGATGGATATAATCCTATTTTTTTATTATTGTATACAATTTTTTTATTTACTTGCGTATATAATAATTCAAATAATTGAATTAAAGAGTTTTCACTAAGTGGTAAGGAAATATTAGGTATTTTATCTTCTTCATGTGAATCTTTTTTACCAATCATTTGAAATAGTTCAGTAAGTTTATTTAATACTTGTAGGTTACCTTCATAAGTAGAAGCACTAGAAAAAAAATTAATATTATTTTGATATAAAAATTTAATAAGATTTGTGTTATTTTTTTTTTTCTTCCAATTATAATTATGTATGAAGGGCATGCCGACACTTAGGGGTGCTTCTATAAATCTAAGGTGATGATTTTTACCGCCAGTTAGTTTCGCAATTTTTATTATTTTACTTATATCTAAATATGGCCTAGCACCTTGTCTTCTTCTGAACCCATTCCAAGAGGCGATGCCATAATTTTTAATTTTACCTTGTTTGCATAAGCTTTCTAACCATTTAAATATTAACTCTAGTCTTTTATAAAACTGTTTATTATCTAAATGACTTTTGGCAAGTTCAGGATTATGAATAAAATAACAATCTAAAGTAGATAAACCTAAATTTTTTCTACTTATTTTAAATTGTTCTTTTAAAAACTTTAAGGCAAGACAGTGGATATTTTGATAGATTTCTTTTCTTTTAATTTGCAAAGTATTTATCAAATATTTTTTAACATATGATTCATCATCTTGATTATAAGGTGTTCCTATTAACCCTCCCTTACTAGTTACAAATATTTCTTTTCTAGAAATTTTTTTATCTTTAATTAAATTTGATATTACTTTCCCAAGTAGTTTTTCTGATCGTTGCCCTCTGTATCTGATAGCATTATCTATTACATTAATTCCTCCAAGGATGGCTTGATTAAGTGCCTTCTCCCAGCATTTATCTCCTTTATCGCTTTTCATGCCTTTATACATGCCAATACCTACTGAAGATAATTTAAGGTCATTATGAGTAGTACTATAGAAATCTGATACGCTTTTATGTATAAACTTTTTTGAATATTTTTTTGTTTCACTTTTACTTGCGTAACCTTTAATCATAATATTACCTTATCAGTGTCTTAAACTTATTAGAAGGTTTAGACTTTTTTCTTATAAATAAATCGTCTAAGATTTGCAAGGAGCTTAAAAATTGTATAATTTTATGATTATTCTGAATACCTTTTATATGATCTTTTATAATTAATTTTATTTTATTTTTGAAGAATAATCTATTTATTAGACCATTGCTTTTAATTAAGATTTTATCTATGTAATTTTGCCATGAATTATGAACCCTAAACCATTCTAGGAAATTTGCATCAAACCTGTTTGAAGGTAAATACTTTTTATGTTCTAACCATAATCTATTTTTTAAAATATCTATATTTTCCTGTATTTTAGAAAATTCATTTGCATAATAGCTGGGCAACCAGGCTGGTTGCATGGTCACATCATAATTTACATTTAGTAACTCAGGAGATAAGGCTTCTAGTAATTTATTTCTGAAAATACTATTCTTTCTGAAATTTGCAGGTATCTTCTTAATGACTTTTAGAAACTCTTTGTCATAGGTTGGCAAAACCAAATCATTTGTTAATAATGGAAATATTAAATTATAGTTATACCATCTTTTAATTCTTATCTCAAAAGCAAGTGCATCATTAATATCTGATAAATTTTCTCCCTCAATTTTTGATAGTGACTGTTTTAACTGGTTTTCTGTACTATTTAGCATTTTTTTTGCAAATGATTGTGATTTACATAATTTTTTAAATTTATCCTCTGAAATATTATAAGTTAGGTAATTTTTAATATCACCTTTTTGTTGCATATGTTTATAGGTCTCTATGAGCTTTGATCTAGCTTTAAGTTTATAAATTTCTTCACTAGAATGTGTTGCTCCTGCGATTAAATCTAATGCAGATCCTAAAATTATACTGCTATTAGTGTGATTTAAAGACAGGTTTTGAAATAAATGAGTAAATACACCTAGCTTAAAGATTGAATTTCCTGAAGAAACAAATAATCCGTCATTTGCAAATTTTCTATAAGAGTTATGATCAACATTTATAAATAGATGTTTTATTTTAATATATTTAGATACCTCTTTAGCAATAATATTTTCTTGAAAGTTTTCTATGCCATAAGTATAAGTTGTAAAATTTCTTAAATTTATTTTAGATTTTTTCATTGCTCCAATTAGTATTCTAGAGTCTAAACCGCCTGAAAGTCCTAAAAAGTAATGTTTTTTTTTATTAATTCTTTTATGGAAAGCTTTAATTAATGCATCAGCGGCATCATCTACTAGGTTACTCATACTACTACTACTTGGCTCAAAACAAAAGTATTTAGCTTTAATATTATGTATACAACTATTTTTAATAGTTATTATCTCACCTGGTTCTAATCTGTGTATATTTTGAAACCTAGTAGTATTAAAAAAACTTCTACCTCCTACTAAAAGCCAGGACATTAAATTTTCATAGTTATAAGAAAGGCTTGCAACTTGCTTGGTAAGCAATGAAATATCCCAAGAAAAAATAAAGTCTGAACTACTTTTGTGATAGAAAAATGGGATTATATTATTTTCATCAGTGACTACATGGAGTTCTTCTTTTTTTATATCATAAATAATAATTAAATAATTACCATTTAATTTATTTAAATTTTCAATACCTGTAAGCTTAAATTTATTATGTATGAATTCAACAACATTTTTCTTTTCAGTATCATATATTTCACCACAACATAATATATATATATTATCTTTAGAAATCTCGTAGAAATTATTATTTACTATATTTAATTTTAGACTTTTAATACTAATAGTTTTATTATTAATAGATTTTAAAATATATTTAGAATCATAACTTTTTTGCCTCTTATTTAAAGTATTTTTTTTTAATATAAAGCTTCCAGATACTCCTAACATTTCTTTCCCTTCTGTATTCTTTTTAGTAGTATCTTTTCCGATTCTTTTAACTTTTTTTTCAATTCCAGGCTATTTTTAAATGCTAAATTCATTTTTAAAAAACTTTTAAACCATTCTTTTTTTTTATTCTCACTTAAGGGTTTTCCAATACATTCTTCACTTTTTTCAGGAATTTTCACTATATGTTCTACTATTTTTTGTATTTTATTTGCGGAAATAGTTATTTTTAAAATCAAGCTGTATAAAGTTTTTTGCCTTGGTAATTTAATGGAATGCAGTGACGTATTTTTACTTAATTTTTTAAACTTATTTTTAACATCTTTATTGTTGTGATCAAATATCAAATCTCCCAGACTATAGTAAATAGATTTTTTTCTATACTTTTCCTTTACTTGTATGCAATGAGGGTGTCCACCAATTACTAAGTCAGCTCCAGCTTTAATAATCTCTTTTGAAACTTTTTGATCCCTGGGTAGAGGGAAGTCTAACATCTCAATACCGGTATGAAGAAATACTATAATAATATTCTCTTTTTTAAGTTTTTTTTCTTTTTTAATTGTTTTAATTAATAAATCTGAGTACATGTAATTTACTCCAGGACTACCACTTTTAGCAATAGGCCTATAGCTGGCACCAAAAAAAGATATCTCACAACCATCAATCTTAATTCTAGCAGGCTTAGTTGCTTCTTTTAAACTCAGTCCTGCTCCAAAACATTTTATATTAAAGCCCTCTAATATACTTTTTGTATTAATGAAGCCAGACTTACCTTTATCAAAAATATGATTGTTTGCTAGTGATAAGGCTATAAAATTATTTTTTGCTAATTGTTTTACAATTTTAGGGTTTCCAGAAAATATAGGTGACTTTGTTTCTTCAAGACTTTTTTCTTTGGAGAGGGTTAGTGGAGATTCTAAATTGGCTACAATTGGGGAGTCTTTAATTAAATTTTTTATAGGTTGAAATAGTAGATTGAAATTATGATTATTAAGAGTCTTTTTAACATTTCTCCCTAACATTATATCTCCGCAAATATAGAAAGACATTAATTTTTTTTATTTTTTACAATAGCTATTTTATTAAACAATAAAACATCTAAATCTGAACGTTCAAAGGTGGATAATGCATCTTTAGGGCTCTCTACAATTGGTTCTCCATGAAGGTTAAATGAGGTATTCAATACAGCAGGTATCCCAGTAAGATTAAAAAACTCCTTAATAATATCATAATATTCTTGATTATCCTTTCTCTTAAGCATCTGCGGACGTATAGTTTTATCTGAAGGATGTATCACTGCGGGTAATTTTTCTAAATATTTTATATTAGTATTAAAAGCCATTGTCATAAACGGAGAATAAATATTTTTTTTATTATTTATCAATTTTTTTGCATAGCCATATAATATACTAGGTGTAAAAGGCATCCAAAAATCTCTTTTTTTAATTACATTGTTAATTTTTGTAACAGAATTAATAGTTCTTGGGTCTGCTAAAATTGATCTGTTTCCTAAGGCTCTCTGACCAAATTCCATTTTACCAGAAAATCTTCCTATAATTTTGCCAGAAACTAACCATTTAGCAATAGTTTTTGTTTTCGGATTTTTTACAATTTTATGGCCTACTTTAAATTTATAATTATTAATTTGTTGATTTACTTGTGCTTCACTATAACTGCTTCCTAAATAGATAGAAGAAAGACCTTTTACTTTATCTTTTGAGAATTTTTTTGCTGCATACCATGCTGCACCTATAGCAAGCGATCCATCTCCAGATATAGGACCAGCCCATAGATTTTTTATAATAGGATTCATCATTAATTTTCGCATTAATTTAATATTTTGTCCTACACCACCAGAAAAGACTACGTTGTAAGTTTTATAGTGCTTAATGTTATTACAAACCCATTTTTCTATAATCTCTTCTAAAAATTCTTGTAATCCCCATGCAATATTATCAAATCTTTCAGCTCTTAAAGAACTTAAAGTATGAAAATATAAATCATTAAATTTAAATTTAGGTATAATTTTGGTGCCTTGATTTTTTTCAATAGTTCTGAAAAAGTCTAGTGACCTTTTCCCGTGTTCTTTATTACTGTAAGGGGCAAGTCCCATTACTTTATATTCATGTTGGTTAGGTTTCATTCCTAATACTAAAGTTGTATATGCATATAGCCTACCTATACTAACTGTATTAGATGACCATAACTCTTTAACATTATTTTCATTAAATATTGAAACCGTTGCAGATGAGTCATCTCCACCCCCTTCACAAGTAAAAACTAAAGACTTCTTATAAAACTTAGGAGATGAATATATGCCATAATATTTATGACAATCTTCATGTCTTAAGAATTTTACCTTTTTTGCATTAATGCCTAAATGTTTTTCTATTATTTGAGCTCTAAATTTATTAAATGCTAATACTCTTTGTGATTTTGAAGATTTAGGATCAACCTTAATAAAATCATAGTATGGATCAGACAGAGAATATTTTTTTACTTTTTCCTTAAATAAATTGAATCTATCAACTTCATCTAATTTTTTTCCTAAATATAATTTTGGCTTCCAATATTCGTCTTGTAACTTTATCCAGTCAGCTACTGAGAATAAAGCAGCCTCTCTTAAAATTTTTAGATAAGGCAAATTATTTTTACCAGCAAAGACTACTAAGTCTATTTGATTGGACTTTATACCGCTATCTCTAATTACTCTATTAATAGCTCTTCGAGGATAACTAGAGTCAGTTTTTAACCTACTAAGTCTTTCTTCTGCTATTGCCGAAACTAGTTTTCCATTAACTAGTATACATGCGTGAGCTTCATGACTGTCTGCTATACCTAATATAATCATTTTATTTCATCTTTCTTTGCATTAATTGAGCTTTCCATCTATCTTCTGAGGTTTCTATAAAACCTTTTTTTAAAAGTGCAAAACGTGGAAATATATCATTAAACTCATCTAATTCATTTATAAAGGCATAAGTAAAATCTTCTCTAGCTAACAGTTGATAAATAAATTTGGAATGGTCATAGTTATCAACGGCAATAAATACTTCTTTATTATAATTTAATATTGTTTCTATTTCAAACTTCATAGTCTTTAAACTATGATCACTGTCATGTAAAAAAAAGTCTACTTTAGTTTTTTTTACTTGATTTTCTAGGAGACTTTCTGAAGGTCCTATCAAGAGTTCCCATCTATTTTTTAATTCTTCTGGTATCAACCATCCAGGGTTTTCTTGTTCTGGTAATTCTTCTTCACTTTGATGGCCAGCTCCCATTTTTTCATTTGGAAAAAATTTTAACCAGTCTCTTCTGGGCAAATCAATTGATATGAGTTTACCATAATTATTATCTTGAAGAGCTTTTAAAATCCACATAGAGGTAAGTCCATGAAAAACTCCAGTTTCAATTATTTTTTTTGGTTTTAATACTCTTATCAAGTAATATAATAAGTTTCGGTAAACATTTAATTCATAAATAGATTTAAAGTTTCTTTTTTTAAAGACATTATTTTTTTTAACTGCATGATTTAAGTCTCTTAAAATATTACTATTCTCTAATTCAAAAAAAATTTTAGGCGAATAATCTAACTTAAAAGCCCTATTTATTTGCCTAGCAGCTAAATCTAAAACATTTTTAATAATAAGATTTCTATCCATAAAAGCCTTTAAAATAATTTTGATTTCATGAATTGTGTTCTTCCAGGAGGAAATGTATCAGATAAAATATTGTAAAACCTTCCTTGTCCAGAAAACCGAATTTTATTAGAAATATTATCTCCAGAAGCATGTATTAAATTCATTGAAATATATATAACATCTCCCAATTCAACAGGTAATGACAAACTAGTATATTTATCAATAATATCTTTATTAATATTATGTTTGTGAGATGACAATTTATCAATACTAATATTTTGGTTTATATCATAGTTGGCAGCTTTACCATCTAAATGACTTTTTTTTAGAGCTTTCAGAGGACCCAAAGTTTGAGGTATATCAATTAAAGGTATCCACGCTGTTAATCCATCTGACATATCAACCTGATCATAAGTAATAAAATCTTGATGCCAATCTAGTTTATTTCTATTGCACATAGGAGGATCCATCCTGAATAAATAGTTGAAACACATTAAATTATCCATTGGGGCGTCAAGTAGCTTGCAAACATCTTTCAATATATTTTTAGATAAGGCTATTTTTTGCATTGAAAGTGTAGTTTGCATTGTATCATAAATAGCACCAAAAATTAGAGGTTTTTTTTCTCTTAGATCCAAAAGTCTTCTATTAAAATCTACACAATCTAAACTATTCAAATGCTCAAACTGATCAAATTGTTTGCCTCCTAACTTAATGCAAAACTTTATAAAAGTATTGATAACACTCTCTATTAATGATTGCTGAATCACGTTTTTTCTAACTATGTATCCATTTTCATTAAAGGTTTTATTCTCAGTATTACTTATAGTGGACAATTTATTTTTACTATTATTAATTTCTATAACTTCTTGAATATATAGCAGAAAAAAAAGCTTGTATACCACTCATTCAATATTTTTATAAAATTAATCTTACAAATAAAGAAGTATTTTAGACTAAATAAACATTTGAATTGACTATTTTGAATGTTCTTTTAAAAATAAATTAATAATTTTTATATTGTTACCTAAAAAACATCATAAAAGTTATGAATCTGTGTGGATAGTATAAAATAATATGATTGTCTTGTTTATAAAAGGAAAGATGTTTCAAACGGAAAACTATTTACCATTTTTCTGTGCCTTACAAAAATATGCTAAAAAGAAGATGCTAGTTATTTATCCATCTAGAAAAGATTATCTGCAAATTAAGCAAAATGAAGATGTTTTTTTAGCATTAAAAAATATATCACAAGTAAAGCATTTTTATTCTAGACATGACTTTTTTAATAATACTCAGTCAACAGGAAGCAATAAGATAAAACATAAGCTATTAATCCCTATTTATGGTATTTTTTCTGTTATTCAAAGAAACTTGCTATTAAATTTCTTTTTATATAAATCAGTAAATTTATTTTACACTGATGAAATACCTTATACCAACTGGTTAGCAAAGTTAAATATTTTTTTTTTAAAAGGAAAAAATATTTCTCTGTTAATTTATCCTTTTGGTTTTTCTGATTTTAAAAAGTTAATTTTAAGAGTTAGTCAGGACATCAATAACTTTAGCTACATTGACTATCTACTAAAAATGAAATCTAATACAATTATATCAAGTTATAAAGAGAATGATTTAAAAAAAATAAGCAAGCCTTTAGTTAAAAAATTTAATGTTTTTAATATTGGTAGCGACCTTTACTTTTGGCCAACTTGGTTGAAGCTATTAGAAAAACAAGCGAAAAGAGATATAAGTTTTCTTAAAAAAACTAAATATATTTTTTTCCCTTTATCCGTAATCAAAAGAACTTCTTTTACTCCTACATCTAAAATTAATTTAGATTTAACTAATACTATTCATTTTTTATTAAACACATTAAATAAAATTAGCAAAAGTAAATTAGTAATTATTAGACCACATCCAACAACTAATATAGAAGAATTATTAGATTTACTAAAGGAATCTAAACATAAAAAAATTAAGATTATGAATACAAATTCAATTTTTTTAATAAAATATTCTGAATTTATTATGAAATATGGTATCAGCATGATGGACCCCAAAGCATGTTACTTTAACAAGGTATGTTTAAGATACCATTCTAATGATTTAATTAAAATTTATGGGCCTCAACTATCAGGAAAAAATGATAATATTAAAAAAAATATATATGATATAACTAGTAAAAAAATATTTTCTATTTATTTAAGTAAAGCCATAAACAATAAAATTAGAAAAAACTTAAATTCTAAAAAAGCACCAAAAGAGAAACTAATATTAAAAGATTTTTTAAAATATATAAGTTAATCTTAAATATTTATTTTACCTTATTAAATAATAATTTAGAATTTTTTAATGAAAAAAAATAATAATTATTATTGGATGTATAGCAAACATTCTATAGAAAGTGCTTTACTTAATCGAAAAAGAAAAATAATTGAGTTAATGGTAGAAGTTAAATTAGAAAGGTTTTACAGAGAATTTTTAGATCGACATAAATTAAATATTGAAAATATCAACTTTAAAGTAGTAAACAAGTCTACAATTATAAAAAAAATAGGAAGCCTGGCTAAGTATCAAGGTGTAGCTTTATTAGTTGAAAAGATAAATTTTAAGAAAAATACTATTCTAAAAGATAATCTGAAAAAACAAAAATTTATTGTAATCATAGATCAATTGAATGACCCAAAAAATCTAGGGTCAATCTTAAGGATTTCATACGCTTTTGGCGTAAAAACTATTATTGTTTTAGATCGTTTTATGCCTGAAGAAAATGGTTACATTGCAAGTATTGCCGCAGGAACTCTTGATAAGATCAATATTTATAAGGTTTCAAATTTAATTAATACTATAACATTTCTAAAAAAGAATAGCTGGTGGATATTAGGTCTTGAAGCTAAAAGTCTGGAAAAGTGTATTGATTTAAAAACTGAAAAATTTAATTTTGATAAAAAAGTATTAATAGTAGGTTCAGAAAATAAAGGTTTAAGAAGTTTAGTTAGAGATCATTGTGATATTCTATATAGGATACAAACAAAACAAACTGATTTAGATAGTATTAATGTGGTACAAGCTACTAGTATAGCTCTTTTTATGCTTGCTTAAGGCAATATTAAGTAAGGTTTTACTTATGTGTCAAATTATCACCCTTTAATATTGTAATTTTATTATTCATGGTGGAGGGGGTAGGATTCGAACCTACGTACTCAAATGAGGGCAGATTTACAGTCTGCTGCCTTTAACCACTCGGCCACCCCTCCATATATTTACTTTATTTTATAATTAGAATTACATATTAATTTAAAAGTTTGCAACATATAAAATATAATGTTTACTTGCTAATATATTTTTACTGTACAAAAAAAGCTGTTATTTTTAAATATCAAATAATCTTTATTATGATATCATATATCTTTTTATTTTAAATGGATTAGTAGTATTTTTATTTATACCATTTATTGTGGTTGTAGCTGTAAGAACTTTGTAACTTTTAAGAACCTTAATAACTCTTTCTGAAAAAGAGTTTTTTCCTCCTTCAGGGTAAGCGTAATGTTTGCAATCTAAATTTGCTTTATTTTTAAGCATATCTAAATTTGTTTTAATCTCTTCCTGGAGTTTATTTTTACTTAGAAAATCTAAGTTATTATGAGTATGACTGTGCCCTCCAAATGTAATAAACTTTTCCTCAGAAAACTTTTGAATGTCTTCCCAATTTATTTTTTTATCTAATTGGCTATCTAAAAGATCAAAATTATATATATTTAAGGATTTATTTATTTTTTTAATTAATTCATAAGGATCAATCTCTTTAGATTTTTTTACTAATATTCTAATATTATGTGCAAATATTTTTTTTCTTAAACTACTTTCAATATTAATTTCTTGTTTATTAAAAAATATAGCTTTATTTTTAGTATGCTCCAAGCCATATTCCAATTGATCAGTCCATGATAATTTATTTTTATCTATGAAATTAGAAGTTAGATAAATAGTAAAATGCAAACCTAGGTCTGCAATAATTGGCGCTGCAATAGATAAGTTATTCTGAAATCCATCATCAAATGTAATAACAAAAGAATATGGAGGTATTTTTTTTCTCTCTTTTATAAAATAATACAACTCATCTATGCTAATACAGTTTCCTAAACTTTTACATTTTTGAAGAATGTTGTAGAAAGAATCTTTTCCAATATGTTTACTCGTGTAATTTCTTACTGAAGTTTTTTTTTTTTTATTAACAACTCCATGAAACAGTAAAACTAAAGTTCCATTTTTATTCAAAAGTTTACAAACATTTTCAGTTAAATTAGCATTTAATCTCATTCTCATTTTAGCCTCATTATATACTTTTTAAAGTTAAGTACACATTCTTCTTTTAATATACCCGGCATTGCAGAGTAAAACCTTCCTTTTCTTTCTTGTTTTTTTAAGACTATTTTGTTTTTCGCAATATACATCTTTATTAGTTCCATAGCTAGTTTAATGCATAGGTAAGTATTTTTACTTCTTATTTCTTCTATTTTTGTAGATTTATTAATTTTAATTTTTTTTAATTTAAATATATTGCCATTATCAAACTTTTTATCTAATTTATGTAAACAAGTCATCAACATATTAAACTGATTATGGTAAATTGCCCATAAATTTGTATCTAAACCTCTGTAGTATTCTGGGTGTCCTCCATGAAAATTGTAAATTATGTTATGATGATTATTAATGATTTTAGAACCTATTATTCCTGTACCAAATACAAAGATGAGTTCAGGGTCGTATTCTAATATTTTTTTTTCTATTGAAACATTATTTATATTAGAAGATTTATAATTTTTACAAATTTTATTTATATTAGGCTTTAGGTTGTTAAACCATATTTTTTGTTCAAATTTTTCTGTATCATTATCTATTTTATGAATTGTTTTAAACTGATATTTTTTTCTTTTTTTAGTTTCAATAAATGCCCTAACTTCATGGCCATGACTTATTAGTTTTTTTATAAAATAAGCGTGATGTGAAGTAATAGTTGTTAATACTGCTATACGCATTTACTTTATGTTTTTTTTAGATATTACATTTCCTAAGGGAATATCTTTTTTAGCGCGTTTACCAATTAAAAGATTTAACTCATTCGAATTAAAATCAACTATTGGTCTTGCATATTGCAAATTATTTTTTTTTAAACGCTCACCTTTTTTTATAGGTACGGAAGAAACAATACCTTTTCTAAAGTTTTTAACATTAGTTAGTTCTAATAATGATGGTTGTTTTTGATTGCTACCTAGAGCTTGTTTAATTTCTCTCAATTCTTTAATTAATATTTTTAGATCTTCAATTTCATAGGATAAAGCATGATCCCTAAATGGTTTTGAATTTTTATTATCTGTCACGTGTAATTCAACTATTTGAGCCCCTAGGGCAACTGCAGCGATATTAATATTACTCCCTAATGTATGATTAGACCAACCTGTTACCAAATTAAGCTTTTGTTTTAAAAATGGAATGCTTAATAGATTACATTCTGAGTATATGGCTGGATAACTGGAAACACAATGTAATATTGCCAGCTTATCTTTTAAATTAATTTTTTTACTTGAGTATTTTTTAAAAACTTTGATCGCTTTTTTTATTTCTTCTAAATTTGAAGCTCCAGTAGATAATATAACAGGTTTATTTTGCATAGCAGCTTTTCTAATAACAGGCAGAAAAGTAATATCTCCACTTGCTATTTTAATGCCGTCACCTATTTCTGAAATAAAATCTACCCAATCCTCCGATAAAGGGGTTGATAAAAATGCTTTATTATTTTGATGAACTAAGTTTGCAAGTTTAATGTGCTCTTCTTTGGAGAGTGCAAAAGACTTAAGCATATTATATCTTTCTATGTTGGAGGTAGAGCAATATTTAGTAACAGTATAACTTTGGAGTTTTATGGCATCTACATCAATTTTCACAAGTGACTTTATTAATTTTTTTGCTCTTGAATAACTTCCTTCATGATTTAAACCCACTTCAGCTATTATAACTATATCATTTTCTACGTTTCTATTAAAAATTTTTTTCATCAGAAAAATATATCAAAATTAAAAATAATTTATAGATAAATTTATTTTTGCTATTTGCTAAATCTATAAAATTTTTACTATCATGTAGTATTAATTATATTATAAGTGTATATGTAATTTAAAGGTATTATAAAACTATGTCCTGGAAAAAACTTAAAAAAATATTTTATGTAATAGTTGAAAAAGAAAAAGCTAATAAAACTTATTCACAGGAGTGGAGAGATTTCACAAATTTAGCTTTGGTCATTGAGAAAAACCCTCCTCCTGCAGTTTCTGCTATTCATTTCTCATTACAACAAATAGAAAAGAAGCTTAATAAAAAAGAAATAGCAATATTAGACCATGGATGCGGTTCAGGCCTAACTCTTATCTATTTGTCTGTTATTGGTTATACAAACGTACACGGTGTTAATGTAAATGATAGTGTAGAACATATGAATTCTATATTAAGAAAAAAGTTTAAATTTTATGGTAAAAGATTTTTCACCACAGATGGTAAGAAAGTTCCTTTTGAAGATGAAAAATTTGATTTTATTATAAGTGCGCAAGTAGCTGAACACTTAAGAGATGATGAAGTTAATATGTATTATTCCGAAGAAGGACGAGTTCTAAAGAAAAATGGTTTAGCTTATCACGAGTTACCTCATAAATTAATGCTATATGACTCTCACTCTAGATTTTGGCTTATTCACTTTTTTCCATACTTCTGTAAACCACTTTTATATGGAATTTTTATGTCTATAAGAAAAAAAAGAAATTTACTTTTAAAGGGAGGGGAGTATGCTTTGCATTTTTCAAAAGAGTTTTTAATTCTCAGAACTCCAAACTTTCATAAGAAAATGTTAGATACACATATAGGCCCTTATGAAGACTTAACAGTAAAAAGATTGGCACGCAAAGATGATTTTTCTTCATATGACCATGATGGTCCGCTTAAGTTAAGGGTGATCATGCAAAAAATATTTTTATTGCCAATATTAGGAAAAATATTTATATATATTTTTAAAAATTTTTTTATTCTGCAAACCTTGTCAAAAAAAAAACTATTAGATGCAAAAAGCTGAAATTTTTAATGATAGTTTTTTAACAAAAAATTTAACTAGCCTAATGCATATATGTATGAAAAAGGCTCTATCATATAAGATAATAAAGTCTAGTAATAAAAAAGATGGAACTTTAATAACTGAAGCTGATAAAGAGATTGATGCTTTGATTAAGAAAAAACTATATTCGATATATCCCGGTATTCCTATTATTAGTGAAGAAGGTGAACTTGATAAAAATGATTTTTTAAATGAGTTGTATTGGTTAGTTGATCCTATTGATGGAACATCAAGTTACGCAAAAAAATCTAATGGATATACAATAAACTTGGCATTGATACATAATGGTAATCCAATAATAGGGTTTATTGCGCATCCACCTAGCAATACTATATGGTATGGGCTTAACAATAAGGCAATTGTGATACGAGACAATTGTGAGAAAAAAATCCAAGTATCTGATTTTAATGATAAAAAAATAAGAGTTGTTTTATCCAAAAGTAAAGATTTTGAAACAAAAGGTTTTTTGAAAAATATCCCAAATTTAGAAATAGAATATCGTTCATCATCAATAAAATTTTGCAGATTAGCAGAAGGTAAGGCTGATATGTATCCACGTTTGCAAAGCATCAATAAATGGGACATTGCAGCTGGAGATGCAATTCTTAGGTCTGCAGGAGGAACTGTGCTAAATAATAAAGGAATGCAATTAAAATATAACACAAGTATTTTTGAAACAGGACTTTTTTTCGCAGTATCCTCAAAAAAAATTTGGGATAATATTATAAAGAATAACATAACTTAACTTTTTATATGACACAAAGCCTAAAAATTGACGTACTCATTTCTAAAGCAAAATGGAGAGAATATCAGCATAAAAATAATAAAATTTACATAATAGGTTTTTTTTATGACTTTCAAGACAAGCAAGTACTTCAAAAACTCAATATTTTTAAGAAAAATGAATTTATCAAATTTTTAAAAAAACTTGATGGTAATTTTTCAATAATAATACAAAGAAAAGAGTTAGCATTAGTGATAGCTGATAGAATAAACTCTTATCCTTTGACTTATGCTAAAGCAAACAATACGCTTTATATTTCTGATAATGGTCAAAAATTAGTAAGAAAATTAAAATTAAATGAAAATGATGTTGATTATAAAGTGACAAGTTCTTTTGCGATGTCAGGTTATACAACATATAATAATACAATTTATAAAAATCTAAAAAGTTTGTTGCCAGGACAGTTTATTTTAATTGAGAAAAATAATTTTTCATGCGCTCATTATTATAATTGGGAACCATGGAAAAAATTAAAAAATAATAATTTTAAAGCAGATAAGATATTTCATTTAAATGATAAAGTTATTAAAAAATTAATTAATTCCTGTCATGGCAGACAAATTATTTTACCTCTTTCTGCAGGGTGGGATTCAAGGTTTGTTGCGTCTGGTTTAAAGCACTTTAATTATAAAAACGTAGTTTGTGTTACATATGGAAGAAAAAATAGTAATGATATGAAAATAGCTAAACAAGTAGCAACCACTTTAGGTTTTAAGTGGATACCAATTGAATATAATAAAAATAAAATAAGAGAAGTTTATAATTCAAAAAAATATAAACTTTATAAAAGTTATTGTGATAATTTAAATGCTATACACTTTATGGGAGAATATTTAATGCTCTCAGAAATAAAAAAAAATAAATGTATTAAAAAAAATGCTATTTTTGTTAATGGCCAAAGTGGTGATTTTATTTCAGGAAACCATATCCCTTTTAAAATTAATAATAATACAAATTCAATAGAACTTATATTAGAAGAATATGTATTAAAACATAATAAATACTGGAAAGCTCTGTTGGTGGAAAAAAAGATAAAAACTATAAAAAATCAACTTAAAAACCAAATATTCAAAATATTAGGAAAAAAAAAATTAACAGAAAAAGATATAAAAAATTATGGTTTATATGAAACCTTAGAGTTTTATAATAGACAGATTAAATATGTAATTAATGGGGTGCGTAATTATGAATTTTTTAATTTTGAATGGAGAATGCCCTTATGGGATTATGAATATATGCAATATTGGGAAAAAGCACCTTTCAATAAAAAGTTTCAGCAAAATTATTTTAAAAGTACCATAAAAAAAACTAATTGGGGAAATGTATGGAATGATATCAATATTAATCCTAATAAAGGTATAATATGGTATATGAGAGTAATAAGGCTTATTTTAAAAATTCCTTTTTTCTTTTTAGGGAAGAAAAAATGGTACTCATTTGAAAGGAAGTATATCGAGTATTTTTTAGATGACTTATATAATTATAGTCCTTGGAGTTATAGAAAAATTCTTTTTGATAAAAGAGAACATTATAGTTCTATCAGCTGGTACATTGCTGAATATTTAGAGGAAAAAAAAATTCATTGGGATGGAGAAAAATCACATCAGAATAAAGAATAAAAAAAATCTCTTACCTTATTAGCGTTTTTATCTGCATTAAAGTTTTTCTTTGCAAATAAATTCGCATTCAATTTAACTTGGTTAAATTTTTCAATATTTTTTAAATAATATTTAAAAATATTAATTAGTTTTTTAATTTCCCATTTATTTACTACGATGCCATTTTGATTATTCTTAATAAATAAATCATTAAAACCCGTTGATATAATAAACTTACCAAGAGACATGGCTTCAATTATATCTCTGCCCCAATTATCATTTTTTCTCGAAGGTCTTATCAATATATCAGATTTAATAAGTTCCACTTCAGGGTTCTCTGTTTGACCTTTTAATTCTATAACATCAGATATATCTAAATTCTGGATTTTATTATTTAAAAAGCCTGTATCTATATCATTTCTTTTAAAAAAATATTTTTTTTTATTCTCTTTTCCAAATATTTTATATTTTATAGGTAATCTTGCAAGTTTAGTTTGGTAAGCTAAATCTAATATTCTGTCGGGAGCTTTATAATGATTAAAAGATCCTAAATAAATAGCATTATAATTTTTTTTCGATTTCTCCGTTTTTTTATATTTAAATCGATCAAAAGAATTAAAAATAATCTCATTCTTAATATTTGCATTTTTAACTAATTGAAAAAAATTTTTCTTTTCATTTTCAGAAATAAATATAATAGCATCAACATATTTGGATAATTTAAAATATGCCTTACTAAAATAGTTTTTAAAAATTATACCTCTCTTATGGATGACAATTTTTTTTTTATAACCTGTCACTCTTAATATAAATGCCAATAATAAAAGACCTTCATGGTTAAGGTGAAGAAGGTCATGCTGGGTATTCTTAATCTCTTTAGCTAATTTATATAATTTAAAAATTCTTGGAATAGAAATTATAAAGTTAGCAATATTATTTTTTTTTACTGGTATCAAATAACTAATATTATTATTAATCCTGCACTTAATTTTATTTTTTTTATTTCTTTTTAGAGCAGGGCCAGGTCTAGCAATCCATACTGTAGGGTTTATATCTTTATCGTTTAATGCTTTTAACAAGTAAGAAAGACTTCTTGAAGAACCTCCAAAACCATTTTCTATATCGATGTGTAAAGTATTTAATTGTTTTTTATGCATCATTATTTTATTTGATTCGTTATTTAAATTATTATAAAACTATAAAGATTAACAATTAAATAATACTTAAAATTAATATAAACAAAAAGCAAAGAAAGTAATTTCGTATGGATGGTATATATATTTTAGGCATACATGATGGCCATAATTGTGGAGCTTCCATATGTCTTGACGGTAAAATAATAGCATCGGTCTTAGAAGAAAGAATAACAAGAAAGAAAAATGAAGTTGGCTACCCTAAACAATCGATTACGGAATGTTTAAAAATAGCAAATATTGATATTTCACAAATAAAACAAATTGTAATTGCTTCTAATTTTATGCACCAACCGTCGTATTTAACTGACATATCTTCATGGTACTTAGTAGGACAAAATGAGCAAAGGATAGATAGAAAAGTTAGTAAAGAATATTTAAAAAGTATTTTTTTACAGAGGAAAAAATCAAGAATAGCAAATATTATTCAACATTTACATGTGGACAAAAATATTATCTCTTTTGTGGAACATCATTTGGCTCATTTGGCTGCTGCATACTATACATATCCAAAGCTTAAAAAAAATAAAAAAGTACTTGGGTTAACAGCAGATGGGGCAGGAGATGGAATATCATCTACTGTTTCAATTTGTAATAACAATAATATTAATAGAATTAGTTTTACTGATAGACACGCCTCACTTGGTAAAATCTATTCTAGAATTACAATGTTATTAGGCATGAAGCCTTGGGAACATGAATATAAAATTATGGGATTGGCGCCATATGCTAACCAAAAAATTGCATTTCAAGAGGCTAAAAAACTACAAAATCTGCTAAAACTAAATAAGAGAAATTTGAAATTTGAACTAGCTGGTAATTTATCTACCAATTACTCTTACTTTTATCTAAAAGAACAATTTGAGAGAATAAGGTTTGATAATATTGCGGGAGCTGTGCAAATCTTTACTGAACAGATGTTGGTAGAGTGGGTAAAGGCTGCTGTTAAAAAAACTAAAATACGGAATATAGTTTGTGGAGGAGGAGTTTTTATGAATGTAAAAGCTAATATGCTAATCCAGAATTTAACTGAAATAGAGAATATGTATGTTATGCCTAGTGCTTCTGATGAATCATTATCAATAGGGGCTGCACTACATTTCTATAACAATAATTACAACAAACTTTTTGAAAGAAATAATGGTAGATTGGATAATCTTTATCTCGGCAGTCCAATAAGGAAGGATAATATTAAGTTAGTCTTGAATAAAATCAGAAAAAAAGGTCACTGTAATGTTAAGGAAAATTATGACTTTGATAATACTATTAGTGATATTTTAAATAGAAATGAATCTGTAGCTGTATGTAATGGTAGAACTGAATGGGGTGCTAGAGCACTCTGTAATAGGTCAATTATTGCTAAGGCGGGTTCTAGAGAAATCGTAGATAAGATTAATAGCCAGATTAAAATGAGAGACTTTTGGATGCCATTTGCTCCAACAATTTTAGATACTAAATATAATACTTGTATTGAAGATAAAAAAAACTTGAGGCCAAATTTTATGACTTTTGCTTTACCTGCAAAAAAAAATGCTCAAGAAAGCTTGGCTGGAGCTATGCATCCAGTAGATAAAACCTGTAGGCCACAAATTATGCAAAGTTCTACAAACAAAAAAATATACAATATGCTAAAAAGATTCTGTACTAAATATAAACAGTATGGGGTATTACAAACATCATTTAATATTCATGGAGAACCTATCGTTAATTCTGCTACTGATGCTGTCTCAACTTTTGAGAGATCTGGTTTAAAGTTTCTGGTTTTGGAAAATTATCTTATAACAAAAAAAAAAACTTAATTAGCTTCAATTAGATTTTGAAATAATTTAATAATAATATTTATAAATTAAAAATACATTGTGGAAAGGTTAATCATTTAGAACTATGAATACTTAAGTATTGATGCTATTTTCCTTGCTTATTTATTAATTATAATTATTATGATTTTAGTTTTCGGTAGTTTAAACTAAGGGACGTAACTATTCATCAAACAGTGGATTAGTTGTTATTAGTAGAATAGTTAGCTTAATTTTTTGTTATTTAAGCTTTATAATTGCGGGTGTAGCTTAGTGGTAAAGCTCCAGCCTTCCAAGCTGGCTACGAGGGTTCGATTCCCTTCACCCGCTCCATACATTAGGAG
>MDTB01195304.1_pt1 | contig 33660 bp, 28 predicted proteins | sample 811161 | NCBI WGS metagenome assembly MDTB01 (sample SAMN05326650, study PRJNA326480) | marine metagenome | isolation source: seawater | place: Mediterranean Sea | collected 2009 | reverse complement strand
TTGGCATACTAATAGTTTTAGTTTTTAATCCTCCAAGTATGTTATCAATATTATCGGGTCCTTTCATTTCGCGACGAACAGATCTAACAGGAGGTGTTTTAGTACTAGCCTGATTATTATTTAGTTCAATTCCCCTACTTGCTTGTAAATCAGGTCTATTAGCAAATGGGGAACGCTCAACAAATCCTGGTCTAGCAGGTGCAGGCATAGCATTTCTTCCTTGTGTTTCAACGGGGGCAGGTGGTGGTCCAGTATTAACAACAGTAGGCTCTTCGCGCATCATGTTATTCATAAATCCCGAAAATCCTGGATTTTGTGGTGCCATACTATCAACCGCAGCTCTAGTAAATTGCTGTGCAAGGTCTGGGTTTTGTCTCATAATATCATCCATGCCAGGCATGGCAGATTTAAACATAGTATTAGTCATATGCACCATCATAGCACTTGCTCCAAGTTGGAATATAAGTTTAATTTCGGGTGCCATTTTAGCGGATGACTGATATTTTTCATGTAATTCTCCAAAAATTTCATCATAATCAGTAATATTTTCTTGAAATTGTTCTCCCCATCCATCAAGTTTGATATCGAATGGGTCAAATCTTCCATTTAGAAATTCGACACCATTAATCATAGCAGATAACATATTGCCCTGAAATTTGACAGAATTTTCCTTTTCTTTTTCAGCCATAATAGTTTCATATTCGCCCTTCATTTCTTGAAGATTAGAGTCCATGCCATATTTCTTAGTTAGCTGTACTCCTTTTTGTTCTAATGTTTCAAGTTTTTTTAAAAGTATGAACTTTTCTTTCAACATCTCTTCTTTACTTAATCTTGGTGTACTTGAATTATCAACATTTGGGTTAAGAGGAATATCATTAAATTTACCGTAACCGTCCCATGTTTTATTTTCACTCTGAAGATTTTCTTTACTATCACTAACGATAGTAGGTTGTATTTCTACCTTTTCAAAACTTATGCCTTTACTATCAGAACCAAAACTAACTCCCCTTGTATCAGAGTCATCAACAATAGAAGTATCTGCAATATTAATTTTCATGTCAGCAAATCCATTAAGTTCATCTTCTAGAGTATCTAAATCAGCAATATTAATATCATCTCCTTTATCACTTCCTGCGTCCTTTCTTTTTTCATTCATTAATAATTCAACACCTGCACCAAAATTTGCAGACGGTAAATCACTATCAATGTTTAAATCACCAATCTCAATTATATCAGCCATATTAATATAATATATCTTATAATTTTAAGTACTACGAAACATATATTATATTATTTTTAATTATGAAATTTTTTAATATAAAAAATGCCTTGTAGAAAAGAATCTGCTAAATCATCTTTTTTTGAGTGTTTCATAAATGTATCTTTCCATGATAATAGCATATTATCTTCAGTAACACATGTTTTACAGTATTCAATTCCAATTTTTTTGCGTTCATTATATGTTGTTTTGTTTGGTTCAATATCCTTTAATTTATTTTGTGATGAAATAAAATCAATTTTACAATTACTTCTCATAATAAAATATTGAGATATCATTCCTTGTAATGTTTTCATTCTATTTGCGATGGGACTTATTTGATTTTCAATAATAACCTTATCAAGATCAATAAAATCCCCAGCGAATATAGAATCAAAAACCGTTTTTAGATTTCGACCTAAAGTAATTAAATCGATATCATCTGTTCTTATTGGTTTAATAGCACTAAAGTAATTTTTATTCAGATATTCATTAATAGTTTTTAAAATATTTTCTTTAGTATGTGGTTTTTGATATTCAATTTCATTAGTATCAGCAAATTCAATAATCTCTTTAATTTTCATTTTTTTAATTTTACTAATATCATGTGTATTTGGAGGAACCCTTAAATCTTGTTTAGTTGCATGTTTTTTACAGTAATATTTATCATCACTAAAAAATTTTGCGATTGCATTACATGTAGTACCTTTATCACAATAACAACATGTATATTTTTTTTCTTGACAAATATCAACAACATCCCATTTGGTTACTAAAAAGTTTTTTGAATTAGTTACATCAAATAGACAGAAGGCAAGATTTTTCATTCCCACATCAATACTTAAAAGTTTCATATACTTATTATAACTATTTTATTAAATACTTATAATATTATTAATAATTATTTACTAGGGATATTAATAACTGGAGCAGTTAATTGAGACTGTAATTGTTCTCGTGTTAAATATTTCTGTTTTAAATCGCTATCATTATATCCGATAGGTTTGCTAGGGTCCGACTTGGATTTAAAAAGATATGGTGTGTTAGAACTAGGTTCATTTTGAAATACAACTGGTTTAAACCCAGTTTGATGATAAGATTCAACTTGGTTATAACTAATTATACTATCAGCGTTATTTGCTAAATATTTTCTGTAATCAGCGTTTGTTTGGATTGAATTATCCTTAATCATTTTTTCATGCATAATTTGACTTTCTGTTTTGTGTTCTTCGAATACTCTACCATCGGTCATCATGGGAGGTAAATCAAAATATACATTATTTGATGATGAATAACATGTTGCCCAACTCATATTATATATAATTGATATATAAAATAAATTCAAATGATAAATATTTACATTTCAAGTTCTTCACCTTCTTCATCCTTTAATTTTAAATCTGCTAATTCATCTGTTTCAACAAGAACTTCTTCTAGATTAATTTCTTCTGCATCTTCATCTGCAGCTTCATCTTCATCTTCATCTTCATCTAGATTAAGTTCTTCCTCTTCCTCTTCCTCTTCCTCTTCCTCTTCCTCTTCCTCTTCCTCTTCCTCTTCCTCTTCAGCATCAAAATCTTGAAGTAACTTTACTAGATCTGCTTTTTTTAGCTTACTATATTCAGCACTAATTCCTTTTTCAATACAAAAATCCTTTAATTTTTTCATATTATATTTACTGTAATCAGTAACAGTAACAGGAAGTTTAGAAGAAATATCTATTTTTACTGTTTTAGGTACAATTTCTTCTACTTCAACCTTAATAGATGGTTCTTCTTCAACTACTTTTATAACTTCAATATCTTCAATAATTCTACTTCCTTCATCATCATCGCTTTCTTCTTCATCTTCACTTTCATCATCTTCACTTTCTTCCTCACTATCATCATCGTTTTCATATCCGTCCTCATCATTTTCATCTTCATCTTCTTCGTCACTAATAATCATTTTTTCATCTAATTTATCTACTTCCATAGATATATTATCTCCTGTTCCTCCACCAGTCCTAGAATTCATGATAGCAAACGCCTTAAGGTTTGCTAACTCAATACTTAATCCTGTCATAACTTCCATCATATTATTAATTTTATTTTCTGTCTCGGTAACTTGTCTTCTAATAAAAAAGAATAATACGGCAATAACACATATCATTCCTAAATATAAAGCGATATTACTTCCAAATTCAAACATTGCCATAAAGTTCATATATTACTTATGATATATATATTTAAATCGATTAAACGTAATATATTATTATTTAAGATATTCTAGTGTGGCATCAATAATATCGGGGGGATAATCTAATTCTTTTAATACTTTTACCGCTCCCTTTATTTTAGAAATACCCTTTTTTAGAAGATATGTATATTTAAAATCATATTTATTAATAGGTATAGTTTTCATATTATAATTAATAATTTTAGATTTTTTATCGATATTTTCACATAATTTTATTAAGTGGGTTGTCATCATAAAATCAACATTATTTAATTGTGATAAATAATTAATGAATGAATGTGAGCTTGCCTCTGCTTCATAAGGATTAGTACCTGAATATAATTCATCAAAAATACAAAAATGTCTCTCTTTGTTCTTCTTTGTAACTTCAATAATTTCTTTACATCGTCTTGCTTCAGCTTGAAATAGGCTATCTCTTCCAGTAGTGTCAGGAATATTTAAGTAACAGTGGATGTATTTATATGGATTAATATTAGCTTTTTTATAAAATCCACATCCTATTTGTTGTGAAATAACAATATTTAATAATGAAGTTTTTAATAATGTAGTTTTTCCTGATGCATTTGGACCGGTAACAATATATTTTTTATTAAGTTCATATGTATTTTTAACAGGTTTCTGATTGTTACAGAAATATGCCTTTGTAAATTTAGTATTTTTCTTTTTATTGAATGTACAAAAATTAATATTTTTCTCCTTTATATTTTTTTGTATGCCAACGATGTTATCAATATACCCATGAAATCCGAATGAATACATTAATGATCTATGTAATTCATCGTCGTTGTAAATACTATAAAAATTTTTTTGTATATAACCTAAATTGAAAAGTTCTGTAAAATTCCAAGAATAAGATTGTATCTTGTTAATTTTAAATAAGTATCTTTTTAGAACGCTATTATGTTTATCTAACTCTGTTCTGAAATTAGCATATGTATCTAGATCCGAAACATTATTCCAGTATATATCCATATTTTTTGTAGTCCATTCGATATAATCTGTCATTTCTCCCATAAAAACATGTAATTTATCTAAATTATAATGGAAACGAATGCAAGTTAATATATTAGAATAAATTTGAAAACCATACATAAGTATAGTCATTACAAAATAACTAGCTTGTTTGAAATCACTAAAATCACCTGTAACCAATCTAACTAGTGATGTATTTCGGAACATATCAGTTAATACTCTGATATAAACATCAATAGTAATGGGATGTCCTTGTATAAGTAAAATAATATAAGGGAATAATAGAAAAATGATAGGTAATATTAATGAGAATATAGGACTAAGTATATGAATTACGGCAAATATTAACAAAAAATATTCCCAATTATTTAGAAATTCAAGATGAGACCAATCCATAAAACCATATTTTTCCTTGAAACCAGTATCAGTTTTATACGATATATATTTATCATATATACTTGTAAGATAGTCATTATTCATTAAAGAAGTAATTTTAAATGTTTTATATAAGTTTTGTGATTGTTTTAAAAAATTAATATCAGTAGTTTGATATTTACACCACATGTTTTGTGTAATTTTAGAGAAATCATTTGTAGGATTAAAAATATATGAAAGAATATTTTGTCCATCTTCATTATCTTCAATTAATTCTAAGTCAGTAATAATATTTTTATCGACGGTAACTTTATTTGATATTGTATCAATTGGTAAATTAAAGTATTCAGTAATATCCATAAATTGTATTAAAATAAATAATTTATAATTTAAACACATTATTTTGATTTAATAATAAAATTGAAATAATATTAAAAAAATGGTACTATATCATACAAGGATGTCTATAGTCATGAGTTATAACTTATTATTAATTGAAAATATAAATAACGATGGATTTACTCTCGAACTGCCTCAATCAGCAGTAGATATGGTAAACAAAATATCTGATGTAGTAGGTGCATCTAATTATGTTAAAACACCCGTTTTTCATAAAAAGGCAAAGAATAGAGGGAAAAATGTAATAGAAGAGCCTTATGTACCCAGGCCTGTAGTGGAGAAAACAAAAGTAGAAGAATTGAAGGCAGTAATACAAATATCTTTAAATAAAATGACAGAAAAAACATATTCAACTTTTGAGGAAAAAATATTATTTGCTGTAGGCGAGCTTAAAACTGAATTAAATGACGATGAAACATTCATGAATGATGTAACATATTGGGTATTTAATCTAGCACTTGCGAACCGATTTTCTTCTAAACAATATGTGAATATATTGATAAAGTTACAAGATAATTATACAGAAATAAAAAGTGTATTTGATTCTAAAATTAATGAGTTTTTAAAATATTTTGATAATATTGAAAGCATTAATCCAGATGAGGATTATGAAAAGTTTTGTTTATTGAAGGCAGAAGGTGAAAAGAGGAAAGCATTAAGTATGTTTTTAGTAAATTTATATAATTCAGGTTTGTATTCATTAGTATCTCTAGAAGAAATAATTATAAAATTAATAGATGAAATATATATTAATTATAAAAAGGAAGATTGTAAGGCGACATGTGAAGATATTGTAGATAATATATATGAATTAGTAAATACAGTAACCGGCGATTTAAAAACGGGTTCTTCTTATAACCTATTTATAAATAAAATAACAAATGTAAAAGATTTAAATAAAGATGAAAATCCTAGTTTCAGCAATAAAACAAAGTTTAGACTAATGGATATATTAGATAGATTCAAAAAGTAAATAAATATATATTATAAAAAAACATAAGAAAATATTTATAATATATATTATGGTATTGTCTAAATTAGATGGTCGTATAAAATATGATGAAAGTAGATTAGTTTATGATGAAGATATTGGGATGGACGCAAGTTTATATGAGATATTTCCCGATACTTTAGAATACAAAATTCATGTTGCAATTGGAAATATTAAATATACATATGTAGATAAAGATGTAGTTTTTTTTCCAATATATTTAATTAATAATAATGAAATAATTATGAGGATAGGTGTATTTGAAGTATTATCAAATAAGATACCTGCATTAATGAACGATTTAAATGAAATAGATTTGACTAGATTAAATAATAACGAGCCTGTTCTTTTTTCCTATGCTAATAAAAAAACTCTTCGTGAATATAGTAGTGATAAACCGACTGTTAATTTAAATTCTGAAGATAATAAAAATGAAAAAGATGAAAAAGAAGAAGACGGTGATGAGGTATTTGAAACGACAAGTGCAATTGGAAAGCAAGAGTTAGATATTGAAACAGAGGAGAGTTCAAAAGAAGAAAGAGAGAATTATGTGGAAAGAGTAAATACAACTTGGATAGAAAAGTTTATGAAAAATAATAATTATAGTTTATTAGATAATGAAGGTGAAGGAGATTGCTTTTTTTATGTATTAAGAGATGCATTTTTAGGAATAGGAAAAGAAACAAATGTTACGAAATTGAGAAATGTATTATCTTATGAAGCAGATGAAGAGACGTTTCAAACATATAAGTTATTATTTGATAATTATAAATCATCTTTAGTATCATCAAAGGATGAATCAGAAAAAGTAAAAGGAGAATTAAAATTATTAAAGGATAAATTCAAATTGACAAAGGACCGAAATACACAATTAATGTTGCAAAAACAAATGAAAAATAAAGTAGATGATTTTAATAGAATAAAAGCGGAAGTAGAATTGACAAAAGAGAATTTAAAGGAAGTAAAAATAATGTCGGGTGTAAAAAATCTAGAAGGTTTTAGAAAGAAATTAAGAAGTTGTGAATTTTGGGCTGATACATGGGCATTAAGTACGATGGAAAGAATGATGAATGTAAAATTAATATTATTATCAAGTGAAGCATATGATACTGATGATAAAGATAATGTATTGGTATGTGGTCAAATGAATGATAGTAAATTAGAAGGTGCTGGTATTTTTAACCCTGATTATTATATTATAGTAGATTTTGTAGGTGATCACTATAAATTAATTACGTATAAGGATAAACGAATGTTAACATTTCAAGAAATACCATATGATTTAAAAAGATTAATATTATTGAAATGTTTGGAGGGAAATGATGGTTATTATAATTTAATTCCCGATTTTGCTGAATTAAAGGAACAATATAAAAAGGTAGATGAAGATGAAGATTTACCGATTGTTGTAGAAGAAGGGGGTAAATTATTTGATGATAAAACTGTATTTCAGGTATATCCCAAATCGAATGATAAACCGTTACCAGGTAAAGGTTCTGGTGAAACAATAGAAAAAAGTGATAATCGATTTGCAGAATTACATAAAATAATGAACTGGAGGAAAAAATTAGCTAATAGTTGGGACGAACCATTTGAATTAGACGGATATAATTGGTCAACTGTGGAGCATTATATAAATGCGAATAAGTTTCTTTCGAATAGTGATTTTTATAAATTGTTTAATATAGAGAGTGGCAATAAAATAGCAAAGGCAGTTGAATTGGCGATTGATGCGGGAGATGAAAAGAAGAGTAAATTGCGACCAAAGGATATTAAAATAGATGATGAATATGATATGAATAAATCAAATATACTTGAAAAGGGATTATTTGCGAAATTTAGTCAGAATGTCTCTCTTAAAAATTTATTACTAGAGACAAAAGATGCAAAGATTGTTCATTACAAACGTGGTGGTGATGCTATAATATTAACAGAACTTATGCGTGTAAGAGAGAAATTAAATAAATAAATAAGTATTATGTATTATGACATTGATGTAATATATAATATAAAAGATACAAATAGTTATATAAATTTCCAAAAACCATATGTAATAAAAGGGGGGTGTAAAAACATGGATATTTTTAATAAAAAAAATAAAATAGAATATTTAAAAGATAATTTAAAAGGTATAACATTTCCTGTTGAAATATATGATAATGATAATGAAATGGGTGAAACAAATATAAAAAAAAGAAGGGAACTTATTTTTGATAAGATATATGATAAAATAATAGATGATAAAACAGAACAAAAATATTACTTAGCTGAAATAGATTTATCGGATTATACATCACAATTACCAGAAGATTTTCTAAAAAACTTTGTAATAGATATGGATGAGTCGCGGTTAAATGAAGGCATATTGATATTTTTTGGAAAGAATGGAAAATCAGGTTGTCATTTACATACAAGTAATGATTACGTTTTAAATCAAATATCAGGAACAAAAACAGTATATATGTTTGATTACTATGATAATAATATGGATTTTCATGGTTTATTTTCGGATAGATCAAATTTTACTAAATCTAATTTTTTTACTATGGATAAAACAAATATGAAAATATACAAGGCTGTATTAGAAGAAGGGGATAGTTTGATGATACCTCCTTGGTGGTGGCATGCTGTAGAAGGGAATGGTTTGAATTATAGTATAACAAAAACTTATGCTAGGAATGATTATACATATTTATTTGATAAACCTTATCTAGTAATATTAATGTTAATGGCTGGATATTTTGAAATATTAGAAGAGTATTTTATAATAATATTATCAATACTATTGATATTATTAATATTTTATATTTATGCACTAACAGATGATTTATTTCTTAGCTTTGCGGGTATTCTTTGACTTGCGACAGTATTTCTTTCCTTTTTTGGTCATTTTGCATCCTTTAACACGACGGCAAGTAGCAGGTCCCTTCTTACGACATACGGACTTCTTTACGCGTGAACGATATACTCTACGTCTAGATAGACTAACTTTTCTTTGACTACGGGTTTTGACAGCCATTATAATATATACTATTATTTTATTTCTAGAAGTGACATTTTTGTTGAATTATAAAACTTATTATTTTTATTTAATTCATCAAATATTTTTTTATTATCATTTATTGATTTTAAAAATGATTTTTTATTAAATTTACTAATAATGAATTCTATGAATTTATTAACATTTTTATTTGTTTTATAGAAATCTATTAAATTCATATTATTTTCTACACACCAAAATATGAAATCCTCTAAATTATACATAAGTATACTTTTAATAATGTAATATGAAAATACATTTGTATTTTCGTTGTAAAAGAAGTTTCTTTTAAATTTACATACTACATCATCTTTATATAAATCCTTATATTCAAGGTTCATATAATTTAATATTTTGATTGTTTGTATAACAGAAAATGTTTTTTCATACGTAATAAAATTTTTAACATATAAAATAAATGATTTAATGTCATCTTTTGATTTTAATGAAAAGAATGCTAAAATTAATATATTAAATGTTTCTGCCCAGAATTCACAATATGATTCATTAATATTAATATCAGAATTAATCGGAAATGTTTTTTTAATAATATTGGAGACATGGTCGTTATCTAAATTGCAAAAATCAAGACCAAACGCATGTAATGTTTCGTGCATTAATGTTTTAATCCATTCTTCTTTTCTAAAAATGACAATTTCATTTTTTGTTCTAGGATTACCACAACAATATGTATATGCTGTATTTACATTAATAACATCAAGCGTATCTGTTTCTTTAGATGGTAATTTTTTTGTTTTATCTGATAAGTAAATATATAATGTAATATTTTTACTGCAATTTCTAGTGGAATGATTTAATACAATATGTAACCATGTTACTATAATAGACATATAATCTTCAATATTAAATGTATTTAATGTGTATACAAATATAATTTTAAATTTTGTATCCATTAGTGTAATATTACATGTAGTGTAAAAATTGGATTTATTTTTAATATTGTCTTCAATTTCAATAGGGAAGAATTTATCAGACATAGTATTAGGAAATGGTATTTTGTTAATATTATTTATTTTTTTAGTATCTATTTGAATATTTTTTTTAATGTCCTTATAATATTCAAATCCTAAATTAATTTCATTATATAAACATTTTATTAAATCATCAATATTTTTTCTCTTAGTAACTAATTTATATTTATTTATTTCATCAATAAATAATTTTGTTGTATTAGATAATTGCATATATATAAAACAATATAGATTATATTTATATATATTTATTTATTGTTGTTGTTGAAACATCTTTACGCAATCCCAGATCTTAGCAGATTCATCAATACCAAACGCACCTCTCTTTTGTGCTAAATTCAAAAATGATACAATAACATTTAAAGCAGTATTTGGCGAGTCAATAGGGACATCAACAAGCTTTACTTCCTTTACTTCTTCTGTGGCAGGGGGGACAGGAGGAGGAACAACTTCGTTTGTAGGAGCTTGGTCCTTGGCCATTTCTGGGGTATTAACATTTTCGTGAGCACCTTCAGCAAACATTATATAATTTATTTAGGTATTAATTTTAAGTATTTTAACATAATAATATTAAATAATAAATTAATTGTATAATTTATTATTTCATTTAATTGGTTAATTCAATTAAGCAGTAGCGGTGGCGGCGGCGTCCTTCTTGGGGAAGTGAGGAGACATGTATCTCTGAAGGTTGAAGTAAGTTAGTACCTCACCCTTGGGGATCTTAAGGAGCTTCTCAAGCTTGGCATCGGGGTTAATCTTGCGACCATTCTCGGGGTCCTGAAGCTTGTGGGCACGGATGTACTTGTTAATCTCGCGAGTAACCTCAGTACGGGCCATCTCGGAACCCTTATCCTTACCAAGGAATGTAGCAAGCTCATCGGTGATAAGAGTTGGCTTTACAAATCCACTAGGGGATCTGTTGCCACTCTTGCGCTGACGCTGGGCAGACTTCTTGCGAGCATTCTTAAGCTCACGCATAGCCTTCTTCTCAAGAGCACGGAACTCGTTGCGAAGAGCAGAGAATTGAGAGGAAAGACCTTGCATCTTACTCATGAAAACGCTGAAATCATCAGCGACAGATTGTTCAACATCAACCTCCTTAGGGGCATCAGCTACAACAGCATTAGTTGCCTTAACCTCAACGACCTCAACGGGGGTCTCGGCAGGGGCGGCAGCCTTAGTTGTCTTCTTAGTGACAGTCTTCTTAGCAGGGGTCTTAGGGGCAGTAGTCGTATCGGTCTTCTTTACCATTATACTATATCATAGCAGGATGCCTTTAAGCTGTTTTGGAGCATAATATATATTTTATATGTTTTTACATTACTTTTATTACCTAAAGTGGTTATAATTAATTTTTTTATTAATAAATTAAAAAAATCAATATTTTACGAATTATTTTTAAATATGAAAAACCGAATCATACAACCATGGTAGAGCATCTGCTGCTTCGGGACAAACTAACGTAAATGCACCTAAAACATACATTGTGCCTAAACTTTTAAACTCATTAGTAGTTCCTTTTGTAGTTAAATTCTCAATTATCGTTAAAATTGTCTTTCTTAAATGATTTATATCTCGTGAATTTTGCATAAATGTATTAAATGGTGTACCATTTGGATAATGTATATTTCGTTTTGTTTCGATGGTTAATTGTGCTCTATATTCCCATATATCATGTAATTCTCTTATAAATCTTAATAATTTTCGCAAGTCTAAGTTTATAAACCAATTAGGATTAGTATAATGACCTAAACTATCCATGTGTTGGAATAATTCAATTGTTTTATTTCTTATTATTTCCGTGTCATTCAATACAACATCATCTTTTTCTATTTCTAAATCAAGAGGATAATTAAATATTATACAAATTTTCAAATATCTATAAAAATCATTAATATTATCATCACTTATACTACTTCTATCGTAAGGATTTATTTGATCTTTACTATTATTAGTATTATTATCAATATATGTTTTTAGAGAACCAATGTGAAATCCATATGTAATATCATTGTGTGTGTAACTATAAAATGAATAATGTGGTATTTCTGAAATCTTTTTAAGAGAAATAAAATCTGTTTCATTTACACATATTTTTCTATTATGATTAGCACATCCTTTTAATTTTAAATATTTCTCAAATAATTTATTTTTAAAAAGACGCTGTAATTTTTTTATGTAATGTGTCTCTCTCATGTACGTATAAATTCTATTTTTAATTTCATTTTTATTACCACCTTGTTTTTGTTTGTAATGTTTACATATTTCTTTTAATTGTTTTACATTATAATTAAGAACCATAATAATTGAATATTGTTTTATTTCAGGAATAAAAAAATCATCATCTATAATTTTATTAATACTATTTTTCCCCCTTTTCTTTTTGATTTTTGGGTTACTTACAACAATATTTTCATTAAATTTATAATCTTCTGCCAAATCTGCTGAATTTTTACGATACATTCTATATATATTAACTAAATATTTAGTTTTAAATAGATATTAAAAATAAAATAAATAAATATTAATTAAAATCATTTATGGTCTAATTATAAAAAAAATTGATTTAAAGAGAATGGCTTATGTAGAAGTATAAAAGATGTCAAGCATTACAGATATTAATACCGTGAACGTTGAAACTGCCTTTAAGTACTTGCCTGTTAAGGTGAATAGTGCTGGAGGTAAGTCAGTTGGAATTCAAAATAAGGCCTTGAGTAAGAAGGTTGTTATTAGAACTCCTCTTATGTTGTCTTGGGGATTGAGTGATTATGAAGGAAATGAGAAGTTTCAGTTTTCACTTCAGTTTCCAGGTAACGATTTCCTAACTCCTAAGACCAAGAAGCTTCTTGATCAGATGATGGCTTTTGAGGCTAAGCTCAAGTCTGATGTTATCGTAAATTCTAAGGAATGGCTTGGAAAGGCTAAGATGACTCCTGAGGTTTTGGATGCACTCTGGACCCCTATGTTGAAGTATCCTAAGACTGATGGTGAGCCCGACCCTACTAAGTCACCCACTCTTTCTGTTAAGACCCCCCGTTATGATGGAAAGTGGGCTTCCGAAATTTATAACCAGAAGGGTGAGTGTGTATTTGACCCTAACGATACCGAGACTACAAAGGACCCTCGTAATTTCATCACTAAGGGATGTAATGTTGCTTGTGTAATTGAATGTGGTGGCCTTTGGATTACAGGTGGTAAGTGTGGTGTTACTTGGAGATTGGTTCAAGCAGCTGTTAAGCCAAAGGAGACACTCGCTGGTAAGTGCCATATTACTCTTGATGATGATGAACTTGCAACTCTTGAAAAGGAACCTGCTGGTGAAGAAGAGGAAGATAATGGAGCTATGGTTTCTACAGAAGTAGAAAGTGATGGTGAAGAAGAGGAAGAGGAAGAGGAAGAGGAGGAAGAGCCTGAGACCGTATTTGTTCCTCCTGTTGTTGAAGAACCTCCAGCGAAGAAGAAGAAGGTTGTTCGCAAGAAGGCAGCTTAAGTAACAATATAAAAATTAGTATAAAAAATAATAATAATTTATAATATGTCATTAGAAATAATAATTGCAATAGTTTTAGTAGTATTTATCAGTATAGTATTTTGTTTTGGCAGAGGTTAATACCTCTGTCTTTTTATATTAATTTTGATTTAATTTTTATTATATAATATATAATAAAAATCATCCTATTCCTAATTCAATAGAATTATGATTTAATAGATTCAATACCATATAAAAATTTCTGTGCTTCTTTTAGTGTTATATTTTGTAATTGTGATGTAACTTTTACTTCGCATAGCATTTCATTTACTGCTCTTTTGTGTGACTTTTCACTCCACCAGAATTCATGTTTTAAATCAGTTGGTATAGGTTCGAAGGTGTGTATTTTATCACCACAATAAAATCTGATTTTTTTATCTAAAGAAATTAAGTTTAATGAATAATCCATACTTAATATATTTAAAATATTTTTATATTAATGAAATATTAATGTTTAAAAACCCTTTATTGTTGTTATCAAATATATCTTTGTTATTTATTTTGGAAATTCCTTCATGAATGAATGGAATAGTTTGTTCTTTTATAATTTTTAAATCTTCTATTTTTATGTTATATGTTTTATTATTAATTAAAATATCTAGTGTTTTTTTATTTAATAAATCATTATTCAATTTAACGTTGAAATAAAAATGAATATTATTGTAATTATCAATAAAACAGTTATCTGGTAAATTCGGGTTTATTTGTACAATAACTGTTTTACCATTTAATTCATATGTTAATTCATTATGCCACATGGGTATTAATAAATTATTATTATTTATATTTAAACTAAATACATTATCCATAAATAAATCATTTATGGATGGATTTATTTCATGTATTTCAACATTTTTTAATTTTTCGTCTATACATTTTTTTATTTCATTATAGACTTCTGTATCTAAAATAATATTTTTATACATATCTAACATTTGCATTAAAAATATTAAATTATCCCTTTCTATATTATCTAGTAATTTTGTTGATAAATTATTTATAATATTAATTAATTCATCCTTTATTTTTTTATTTTCTAAACTATTTTTTCCAAGTGAAATAATTTTTGTAAATAACTTGAATAAGTCATTATCTTTATTTTCATTTTCTAATTTGTTTTCTAATAATGTATATGCTTGTGATAATTCTACAAAATCTTCGTGTGCACCACCTTTATCAGGGTGTCTTTTTAATGCTAGTTTCCGATATTGATTTTTTAATTTTTTTGAATCATAATTTGATAAGTTATCTATTTCTAATACTTGTAATGCTTTATTTTCGTTCATATTAGTTATATTATTTTATCTCTAAGTTATATATTTTTGTAATTAAGAAATATAAAATATTTTCTACGTGATAAATAGGTCTATAATTATTATTATAATATTTAAAAAAGGTATGGACTTTTATTATTATTTCATATATGTCTTCTTCTTTTAATTTATTATTTGTAATCAAATCCTTTATAATATACCATATAAAGTGATTCATATTTATATCATAAATAAAAATGTTATATATTTTATCTCGAAATGCAGTATATTTTAGATTTTGTAAATTATATATATCTTCTAATATGCTATCACAAATATTTTTATATTTATGTGTTTGATCATTCTTTTTAATTAATGTTTTTATGTTAGTAATTTCTTCAATTGGACCTATATTTTTGTTTTTTGAAACTTTAATATATCTGTTTTTTGATGGTTTTGATATACTGATTATTTCACTACAAGTAATTATTGTCTCGGGTATGAAACTAACATGTTCGGATGTAATAATAAATTTAATTGTATGTTTCATGGATTGTTGCATATAACTATAAAATATATCAAGTAATTCGTTGTTAATTTCATGAAAATTTTTACAAACTATAATTTTTGTTTTTGATGTACTAGCGTTGATAATATCTAATAAATTTGTGAATATATCGTGCCATAATAATTTTGCGTTGCACCCCAGTAATGACATATCAACTTCTAGATGAATATCACTAATTTTATAATAATGGTTCTGTTTATTGAATACAATACATAATTTTTTTTCATACTTCAAATTACTAGGACTGTATTTTGATAAAAATGATAAAACTTGTGTATATTTACCCGAACCAGGAGGTCCATAAAAAATCATATTATTTATATCATCAATATTGTCAGGATATTTATCGAATAATTTTTTTAGTTCTGGATGTAAATCTTCTTTATTACACGATGTAACATATTCTTCAAATGTACTTTCTAGAAACTTCATAATAGTATATATTATTTTAAAGTTTTAAATATTACTTATAATATAATTTATTAATTTATATTATAAATTTATGCTTTTCTTTTGGATTTTTTAGTCTTTTTTGATTTTCGTGTTCTGCGTTTTTTTCCACCTTTTGTTTCATTTATATTTATATCATCTATTAAAGCCTTAAGTTGACGTAAAGCATCATTAATCTCTTGCTCTGATCCTGTATGGCTAATTTTTTTCTGGTTTGTAGATATCTGTTCGTAGAAATCAAGTCTTGCATTATTATCAGCAAAACCTTCTAACATTTCTCTACTAATCTTGAATTTTTCAATATAATTGGGTATCCCACCTCCACCTTTTCTTTTTCTTGTCTTTTTTCCACCAAATCTTAGAGTTTCGTGTGTTTCTGGTGGGGGTGGTGAATTGGTCCTTGTTTCTTTAATATCATTTAAATATTCGGTTAATGTCTTAATTGAGTTGCGTTGTTCCTTCATATCATTTGTTGTCTTTCTTGGTGGAGTTCTTTGCATTTTTTTTACTGGACGAACAGGACTATCTTCGTTACTTCTACGAGGACTACTTGGAGGTGTAGTTAAATTAGCAGGAACACCTAACACTCCTCCAGAACCTTTTTTCTTTCTAGTCCTTTTTTTTCTCTTTAACTTCTTTGATTTTCTTTTTCCACCACTATTTGTTGGTATTCGCTCTGGCATTCGTGGAACTTCTATTCCAAATGCGATACGTATTTTTTTTAATATGTCACTAGCAACATATGAGTAAAATTTTATTATATTATTATTTTCATCTACTGAATCTCTTTCTCTTATTTCTCTATTTCTTTCATTAAGCCAGGTTCTTAAACGTGTATGTATATCTTCATAAATTCTATTTCTATCCTGTCTTGTTAAACGTCCTATTGTTCCGAAATCTCTAAATTGTTGAAGAAAACCAATATGACCAGTATCGTATTCACCATATACCAATTCGTTAAAAACAGCTCTTCTTCTTAATTGTTCATCTGTCATTTGTGTTATTGGGGTATTATCTTCTGATCCTGTGTCAGAATCACTATCACTATTATAATATGGGTTTTCTGCTATTTCTATTGCATAAGATAAACATATGTTAAAAATTGTCTGGTGTAAACCCTCTTCAAATGTTGCATCGAGTCTATCATTTTGGTCATTTTGGTCATCGGGAAAGTCATCTTCATATACCTCTTCAGGTGGATCCAGAGGAGGTTCACGATATGGTATTCTTCCACCTTTCTTTTTATGTGTTCTTCTTTTTCCGCCAAGGTAACTGTTAGGATCCCACCTTTTTTTTGCACTCTTTTCTCCCTCCATCATTCGTGTTATATCAAGAGGCATTTTACGTTTATTCCAACTACTAGACTTGCCAGGAATCTTCCGCACAACGTTACCTAAGTTTACTCTATCGCGTTGTCTTTTCATATGAGGTTGAAGGGGTTGTTCAATTGCATATTCTTTTAATATCTTTGCTACCTCTTTATTTTCAGTAACTCCATTAACTGCATCATCTATCACATTTTCATTATCTGTACCAAAAACAGTATAATTAAAATCTATTTCACCCTTCCGTTTTTCAAGCATAAAATTAATCATGTCAATATCTTCATTCAACACGGCATACGCAATAGCAGGTACACCATTTTCCGTTGTATCATTTATATTGACACCTATACTCAGTAGGTACTCTACAGCTAATTGATTACCATATTCAGCAGCTTCAATTAATGGTGTTGTACCAAAATGATTTTGTTCTACACTTGCACCTTTGTCTATTAAATGTTTCATAATTTCTGATGTTTCTATATGCCTTGCCGCATATATAATAGCGGGAACTTCTTCAGGTGCTGGGCGTACATTTTCAGGTAAATGCAGATGTCTATCTAGTACCAATACATTTTCATTTGCCCCACCATCTAAATATTTTTTCACCTTATTTGGATTTTGTTCTTCAATTGCACGCACAAGCTTGTCGTCTATAGAATTTGGGACTGCATTACAACCACCTGGTTTTGAGCATGCAACGCCTCCGCCAACTTTCTTTTTACGTGTTCTTCTTTTTCCACCTCTCCAGTCACCTTCCATATATCGATCAATATTAGCATCATTTTCTTCATCTGATATATCTCTGGTTCCTCTCATTTCTGGTAATTGTAATCTTTGTCTTCTTGGTTCTTGTCTTTCTGCTTCTCTGTGTCTTGCTTCCCAGTCATTTATTTGTTGTTCTATAACTTCTTGGTCGTTATGACTTGTTAATGCTGGATTTATATTTTTTTTGCTGGGGTCTTTAACTCTAATTGGTAATTTAATATCTTTTTTGCCTCCTTTTTTCATATATATAATATTTATATTATTTTACTAAATCATGATGTTCTTTTTGATGACATTTTTCGCATAGTCCAATTAAATTAGAAATATGATTTTTATGTAAATCACCAATAAAACCAGCTTCATTTGCTTCTTTTTGTTGTTGTATATGATGAGTTTCAATAGCGGGGTTCTTTTTACATTTTTCGCACATATTGAGTAATTTCTTAGAATTGTAACGTGATTTGTTTGAATCAAGAACACTAACATTTTCTAAATATTTATTTCTTAATTCATATGCATTTTCTAAAAATTTTGGGGGCATATTTAAAGATTTACAAACTTCTAAACCATACATGCTTTCACCAGGTCCATCTTTTAGTTTACGGTCATATATCAATATATCTTTCTCTCTGTCATACTGTACTGTCATATGTTTCATAGAGAGACGGTCCATATTTTCTATTTCAGAATAGTTTGCTATTTCGTGTAAATGTGTTGCGAACATGAATGATGATTTTTTTTCATGTATAGTTTGAAGACCTGACATAAAAATAGCCTTAGCTGAATCCATTTCTGTACCAGAACATAATTCATCTCCTAAAATTAAACTGTTTTCATCACAATCTTTTAAAATAACATTTAACTCTGACATTTCTACGGCAAATGTTGATAACCCCTTGAAAAGGTTATCATTATTAAGAATTCTTGAAAAGAGTTTATTATAAGGAACATATTCAAAGTGTGATGCAGGTACATAGTATCCACATTGTGCCATAATAATAGACATTCCAATAGATCTAATTAAACTAGTTTTTCCAACAGCATTAGTTCCATAAAGTAACATACCACTGTTCTCTCTTCCCAAATCTAAATCGTTGGATATATACTCCTCAGATTGCAAGTTCTCAATTAAGGGATGCCTAATATTTTTTACACTTACAAAAGACGGTGAAGAGAGAAGTGAGAGAATAGAAGGTTTACAATAATTATATTTTCTTGCAACGAATGCCTTATTTTGTAAATTATCAATAATTTCTACATAATTTATAATAACATTAAGTCTTTTCTGTTTTTCAATAAAAAAATCCAAGAATTTTAAATGAAGTTCGTTGACCTTTTCTTTAATTTTCTTTTTATATTTATTAATTTCTGACAAAGTTTGATTAATTGATAAATTCTCAATAATAACGTTATTTTGTGTAGACGGTATAAATGTTAAAGGGTCTTCTGTGTTGTCAATAGATGATTGACCCATAGATTTTATAAGTTTATTGGACCTAGTTTTTGTTGTAATTAAACACAGACCCTTTTTATCTATAGTTTCAAGTTTAACATAATCATTAGTACTAGGTTTTTTTTCGCTAGATTTAATTGCATTATCAAATTTAATACGAAATTTTTCAATAGTTTTCATAAATATATTATATTGTTCGACATACAAATCTAGCTCATCATCATATTTTGAATTGAATATATTATTTTCAATATCATAAGCATCATTATCTGTACAAATATCAATATTATATGCTTCTGTAATCTTATCAATTATAGTTTTACATTCATTATCAATATGAATATTAATTTTGTAATGTATATATTCAAAAAACTCTGATGATGGAGAAGTATAAGTATAAATATGTTGAATAGTTTTGATACTAGTTAAAATGAATGTAATTTCGAGTGGTGTAATTTTTTTCATGATAACTTTTCTCATTAAATATGCTAGATCATATACATTAAAATTATTTCTAATATGTTCAACTGTTTCATAATTATTTAATAGATATTCTGTCATATCATATTCTCTCTTCAAGTCAATAGAAACTGTTGTAGGATGGGTAAGTTCGTATTCGTATCTTCTTCTTCCAATAGATGTTTTACAGAAATTTAAGAGGTTCATGAGAGAACTAAAACGACCCTTATAGTTATTATCTGGTATAATATTTAACTGTTGTAATGTATGATTAGCTAATATAAGATTATCATCATTATTTTCAAATGAAGGGTAGTTAATATTTTTAGTAAGTGTTGGATTATGTTTATAAATAAAATCTAATAAAAATGTTAATGATTGAAGAGCGGTTGTTTTTTCTATAATAGTGTCATTATTTTTATAAATAACACATCCAAAATATTTATTAAAAGTTTCGTATTGATAAACTTGCTCACAACATTTTTTAGTTGTTTTATCCTTATCATTTAAAATATGTATTGTATTAGTATTAATATTTGAATATTGAATAATTTTCTTAACTTCCTCGTCAGTAAAACTAGAAATAATGATTACTTCACTTGGATTTTTGATTGATATAAATCTTTGTAACTCATCATATGTTGTATGAGATTTACTATATGTAACTTGAAATTCATTTAAACATGTATCTCCAGTAATATTATTTACATTACTAATACCACAATATAAAATTTGATTTTTCTTTTTAGTAGGCTTTGTTAATTCTAGCCAAATACAAGAAATATTATTTGATATTTTAACATCATTATTAGAAAAATATGTACCTGGACTAATTATCTGATCAAATTCTCTTATAGTAGGATTGCTTTCATCCTGAGACCATATAACAGATGTGAAACCTGAATCATTAATATATGCTAAATATTTATCTAATGTACCAGGTTTGTCAGGGACACCAGCCATTACAATTTCCTTTCCGTTATACTTTAATTGTTTTGGTCGTACGTTAAGATGACAACAAATAGATACTTCATGTATGCTACTACCTACAAGTGTTCCATCATTTTCTTTCATTCCATATATTTCATAAAAACTTCCAACTTGTAAGAGTACAACAGTATTATCACCATATTCTTCTTTATATTTTTCAGTTAAATCAAAATATAATTTAAAAATACCTGATTTTTCCTTTGATTTTTCATTTTCTTTGGAAGACATAATAATAATAGAGAGAAAACTTTATATTTATTTTCTAATTAAATAATCAGGTGTTAGGTTAAACCATTCAACGGTATTTGCTATACCTGTTTCTATATCAGTAAATTTGGTATCTGGATATAAATTCATTAACTTTTGATTATTAGCAGTTTTTTTAAATTGACCATCAGCTGAGTCGCAATCAAATTTGACCCTATCTTCATAATTAAAACATTTTGCGATTGTTCTGGCAACACTTTCAATACTAACTTCATCTTTTTCAGAAACAGATAATATAATAGGTTCTTTATCTTCATAATTAAATAATACCTTTAATATTAATTTTGCTAGATCCAAACTATATATAAACTGTCTTAATGGTTTTCCTGATCCCTTTACTATAAAATCTTTATTTTCATTCTTTGATATAGAACATTTATGTATTAATGCTGGTATAACATGAGCATCTTCTAATGAAAAATTATCATATTTCCCATATATATTTGTTGGAATTATGCAATTGTATAATCTATTTTTATTTTCATAATACATTCTTGAATGAACCTCTAACATCCTTTTTGAATAAGCATAACCGTCATTAGAAAAATGAGGAGGTCCATCATGCAACATAGTTTCATCAATTGGATATATGGTTTTATCTGGAAAAATACATGTTGATAAACATGATAATACTCTATTAATATTTAATTCATCACATATCTTTAAAATATTGTAATTTATTTGTGTATTAATTTCATACATTTTTATTTTCTCTGACATGTTTCTAAATAATCCACCAACATATGCAGCTAAATGAACAACAGCATCTGGCTTACATTTAGAAAAATAATCTCGTGTAATATTAATATTTGTTAAATCACATTCCTTGCTAGATATAAATAAATATTCATTTTCATTTTGTGTTGATTTTCCCTTATTTTCTTCTTTTTCCAAAAAAACAAATTCTTTAATTGCAGAACCTACTAATCCATTTCCGCCTGTAATAAGTATTTTCATTATTAATTGAATATAAATAATTTGTTTTATAATTACATAAAAATAATTAATATATTATGATAATATAGTAATACATGAATATACTTATAAATTATAATACATATGACGCTAATAATGTTTTTTTTAGTGAATCAATAAAAAATACCATAATAGATAATAGTGTTTTTAGAAGATTGGTATATACTCCCGATAATTATTCCTTAAATAGCCTACATTTTATGATCAGTATTCAAAATGCTGTAATTAAAAAATACTATAATAAATATAAATGTTATATAAACCATACTACATTAAATCAAGCAGAAATAATAAAAATGTTAAATATTGAGAAAACAATACTTAGTAGGGTTGATATAAAGAATAAAAAGGCAATAATGCAAATAGGAGACCTTCTTAATCAAAAACATATTAAGTTATTTTCTAGTTATGCTCTTAATGATAATTATGAAAATTTTAGGGCGGTTTTAAAAATATCTGGTATATGGGAAACCGAAGATACATACGGTTTAACATTTAAATTTATTGATATCAATAATTTAGACAATATATAAATAATGAATTAAATTAGTATTTAATTAATTATTATTTAAAAAATTATTTCAAAAAATTAAGAAGTTTTTTGGGTATTAATTGAAAACCGTCTGTTAAGAAATTCTTTAAAATATCATGTCTTAATCCTTGGAAAACAAAATGTAATATGGTGAATGCACCAAATCCAACATAAACCCCCCAATGATTTATAGCTTCTTTATTTTCATAAATACTTCCAATTATGTTATGTTGTGAAAATGACCAAACAGTTATAAATAAAAACATTACAAATAAAAATATATCAGCAAGAAGTTTAAATGTGAAATAATCATTGTATGACTCATATAATACCTTTTCTTGTGTAACATCTTGACCCATTTCATCCTTTACTGTTTTTGCTAAAGCAGGGCCTGTTGTTGTTTCAATTATACCTGTATAGAAAAGCGCCCCTAAAAATATTAACTTAGTAATAGTATTAAAAATAGCACTACTATGAAAACCCATATCAAACGAACCCTTCATATAGTTATCTACAGGACTTAATAATTGTATCCCTATACCAAAAATAAAGTAGAATACAAATAAAACCATATGTAAATATCGGTTAATATATTGTTTATTTCCCATTTTACCATATGAAATAAAATTTAATATGAATGCTGCTAAAAAAACAATAGTAAGTAGAGCTATATGAAATCCTTTTGTATTTTCTGATTGCATATATTCTATTTACATTTTATTTATTTTTTATTATTCTCTATATATTCAATAATTTTTTCAATTTCACAATTAATATAATCACCCTCGAATTTCTTAAGACTAATAAATTGAGGTTTTTTCATGTTTGTAGTTTTATACATGATATAATCAGATTTAGCTCCCTTTCCCTTTCTAATTTGATAATCATCATTAATTTTCCTTATATAATTGCTTGTTGTTCCTGTGTTTATAAGATCTATCACATCTGCAATATTTATTCTATCAAAACTTTTTTCAATTTTTTTAACTGATATATTTTGTTCATTATAGTTAATATAAGGGCCAAATTTCCCAATTTTTAATATAATTTCTTTTTCTTGATATTTACCAAGAATACGTTCTTTTTTATCTTCTAATAAATCGTCGAGTGAATATTCACCATTTTCAATTTTTTCTATGTTAATATCTTTTTTACATGATTTAAATGTTATATTTCCATCTATTGTACATTTTATAACTGGTCCATGTTTTGCAAATATATACTCGTGATTTTCATCAATTTGAAATGATGTTTTTTGAGGTTTACTTTTCTTATATTCTTTCAATAAATTTTCAATACATTCTTTATATTCAGTACATGAACCCTTATATTCTTTATTACCCTTTGATATATCATCTAATGTCTTTTCCATTTCTTCGGTATATTCATAATTGAATATATCAGAAAAATATTTATTTAATGTTTCATATACAACAATTCCTATCGGTTTAATAATTAATTTATTATTTTCATTATTAAAAGTCCTTTTTTCAACAATTGTTTCTATTTCATTATCAATTAATTCATAATCAATACAATTTTTTTCAAAACCATTTACATTTGTTTTTTCAATATATCCTCTATCTTTATTTTTTTCAAGAATACTAGAATATGTAGAAGGTCTCCCTATTCCCTTTTCTTCTAATATAGAAATAAGCTTCGCTTCGGTTAAGTGTTGTTTTAAATTTTTAATTGATACTTTTGATTTTATTTTATTATACTCCACACCTTTATTATTTAATAAAGGCAAGAAACTATAATACTCATCATCTTCATTTTTATTATCTACTATTTTCCAACCTTTAAATGTAATAATATCACTATTGTATAGATAATTATATTTTAATGGTGCTGTAATATTACATGATATACGAGATATTTTTGCTGGGCTCATACAAGATTTCAGAGTATGATTTCTTATAAATTTATATAAAGTTTTTTCTTTGTTTGTTCTTTTCTCATCTGTAATTGATGCTAATTCTATTTTTGTTGGTCTAATTGCTTCATGAGCTTCTTGGGCTTCAACTTTTTTATCACTTTTTTTTGTTTTTGATTTTGCAGTTGGTTTAGCTGTTGTATTTACTATATTACTATTATCATTAACATATTCATTTCCATATTTATTTAAAATATAACTTTCACAATTTTCTATAAATTCTTCACTATATTTTTTACTGTCTGTTCTCATGTATGTAATATATCCGTTTTCATATAATTTTTGTGCGATAGACATAGTTTCTTTTGGACTCCAATGAAAATTATTACTAGACTGTTGTTGTAAAGAAGATGTTATTAATGGAATTGGAGGAGATTTAATTATTTCCTTTGGTGAGCTTGTAGTTAAAATATGTTCATAATTTACTGTCTCTTCTAAGAAATTTTCAGTTTCCTCTTTTGTATCTATATTTTTTGTTAATTCAAATGGAATATTTTTACTTGTAAAATAACCAATCGTTGAATAAACTTCGGTTGGTTCTTGATTGTCATATTCTCTTTGATTTTCGTATATAATTTTTAATGCAGGCGTTTGACATCTTCCTGCAGATAAACTATTTTTATTATTTCTAGATATTTGTTCCCATAAAACAGGTGAAAATTTAAATCCAATTAATAAATCTAATATTTGCCTAGTATTTTGAGCATGTACAATATCCATATTAATAATTGTTGGAGATTTAACTGCTTTTTCAATTGCTGGTTTTGTAATTTCGTTGAATATAATTCTTTTTGTTGTTTTGTGATCCAATTTTAATACATTACATAAGTGATATGCGATTGCTTCACCTTCTCTGTCATCATCCGTTGCAAGTATAACTTCAGACGCTTTTTTTAATGCACCTCTTAATTTTGATATTTGTTTTGATTTTTCTTTTGCAATTTCAAAATCAATTTTATAATTTTCAAAGTTAATATTTTTTAAACTAGGAAGACATGTAATATGACCATAACTAGCTAGACATATATAATCACTTCCTAAAAATGATTCTATTTTTTTACATTTTGCAGGAGATTCGACAATAATTAATTTTGACATATATTAATTATTGTAGTATTTTTAAATCAATTATTCATCTTCTTAAAGGTTCTCCACGATATATCAGCAACCGCCTTTTTAGGTTCTTCTGGTTCATGTTCTTTATTAATTGTGTCTGCCTTTTTGAGAGCACTATCAATATACATTTTTTTTAGTAACATTCCAATTGCGTAAGATCCTTCATTTTGGTCAATCTCGTCATTTTCGATTTGACCTAATATTTCTAAAAATTTTCCTAAAATTGCTAAGTTCATCTCATCATTTTTTACTTTATTAAAAATATCGGTATAGTTTTTATGTAAAAATGGGCATTCTTTAATACACATTTCATTATAATTGCTAGGATTATTTTTTTTCAATTCTTTATGTACAAAACATATTTTAGCTAGTTTAGAAACGTCCATTTTAATTAATGTACTATGTTTTAAAGTTCGAATTTTATCAGTTTGATCTTCGAAATCGTTAGCTTTTAGCATTTGTTGTAATTGAAGTCTATCCTTGTCATTCATCATCTATATTATTAAAATTATAAAAATAATATTTTATGTCCTTATTAAATAAATTATTTAATATTTACAATATATATATATGAAATATCAAATACATCAACCTGTTTATCCTAAAACTACTGGTTGCGGAGGACCCGCAGATTGTGCAACAAAAGATATTTTACACTCATCAAAAGTACAAAATCAAATTAACAATATGAATGGTGGTTCAGCAGAATACGGAAAGGCTATTCCAAATGTAGTAGGTGCATCTTCTGAACAAAACGAATTATTCGCTAAAGTTGCTAAATTATCAATAGATCAACAAGAAAATTCACAGTATGACCATGAAACAGGAATGGCTCCTATTAAAGGCGGTAAAAGAATAAGAAAAACACGAAGAAAATCGATGAAGAAAAGAAAGATAAAAACAAATTTAAGAAAGGGGGAAGGATGTGGTGATGAACCAAGTACAGGAGGTGGATACCAAAAATGTATAGATAAATGTAATAAAGAATTTAGTGATGCGTTACACAAAGCACAAGATATGGGGGTATCGGGTGATATTGTATTAGGAATACATAAAAAACGACAGAATTGTCATAATGATTGTCCAACTTCAGTTGCCGACATACATGGTGGAAAAAAATCAAGAAAAACTAAGAGAAGAAAATCGATGAAGAAAAGAAAGAGATCCAAAAAGAAGAGTTCAAAACAAAGTAAAAAAAGAAGGGGAGGAAGAAAATCAAGAGCTAAGTCATTATCTCAACCTAGAAGTCATGCTCAGTCTATGGGTAACAATTTGGATTTAGCAGGTCATTTTCCAGCTAAACAAGGAGGAAAAACAAAAAAAAATAAGGGGGGGCAAGGAGCAAAAGTTGGGGATAAACGACACCGAGTTACTTCGGCACCTACACTAAACGATTTAACGTTAGAACAAAAACTAGTCCTACAAAAAAAATTGCGTACTCAAGATATGTCTCCACATTCAAAAGCTAAAAAAGAACATGAAGAACGACAAGATAGAATAAATGAAGAAAATAAAAATCCAAATACTTATCTTGCTGCTCCAGATACACCAGGAAAGCAAGCACCTATGCAGCGTGCCGATGATGCTCATTTTGGACCATTTTCAAAAGCTCAGAACTATTTTCAGGAAGATATGAGAGAGGAAGGACATTATCATGATGGAGATACTGCATCCATGTTACTTGATAAGGATACACCATCATTTGGTGGAAAAAAACGTAGAACACGTTGCAGACATGGTAAAGGACCTGCATGTAGTAAATGTAAGGATGCAAGATTACCACAAGCAACAGTAGAAGTAGAAGCACCACACACCACTAATGTTTTTAAAGTACCTAATCAAGGCGAAGATCCTTTATGGGAAGAACATAAAAAATTGGCAGCCAGATATCCAGTAGCAGAAGCAAAAAGTCCAACCTACCAAATTGCGAAACAACCTCGAGGAGGAAAGAGAAAGACAAAAAAATTTAAGAAGCATTATATGTGGAATACTAAGGGAAAACGATATATGGCAAAAACACATAAACAACACTTGAGAGGTGTTAAATTGGGACATACTCACAAAAAACCAAAGAAATCTAAAAGAAGAACTAAGAAAAGAGGTGGCTCAGGTAAAGGTGATGGAAATAAATCTAGACCAAAAACTCCTGACGCAACACCTGTAGCATCTTCAAGTGCACCAACAGCACAAGTAGGAAACGTCACACATGCAGTAGCAGAAGTAGACGCACAAGCAGTACCTGAACCTGAACCAGCACCAGGACCACCAGCAAACAACCCGGCTTTTGCTGTGTATGTTGATGAGAATGGTTATGATGATTGGGGAAGATATAACCCAGGTGGTTATAGATTCCTCCCTCCTAACTATGAGGATCCTGGTCCTATACCTGGTAACCCGACGATATAGATATTTGAGTATATTATAATTAATTTTTATAAAATTATAATATAATATTATATGGACTTAACAAACTGGATTTTAACAATATTAATATTTATCATAATTATATCATTTAACGTATATGGAGTATTTATAACGATGTATGATGATATAAATGATAATTGGGGTGAATATAAGTGTAATCCTTCTGTGATGCCATTTGCATCGACATTTGGACATGATACTTCAACAAACTTTTTCGGATGTGTTCAAAATACACAATCAACATTTATGAATTATATGCTGACACCTATAAATTATGGTATGGAAAGTCTAGCAGATGTAGGAGGTCAATTTCAAAATAGTATTCAAGATGTAAGATCTTTTATTGGTGAGGTTAGAGATAAAATTGTATATATAGTAGAATTTATCTATGGTGCTTTTGTAAATACAGTTGTAGAATTTCAACGATTAACAATATCTATGAGGGATTTATTTAATAAAATAATGGGAGTAATAATTACTTTTTTATATTTTGTAGATGGGTCTATTAAAGCATTAAACAGTTTATGGAAAGGTCCTGTAGGTGGAGCAATTAGAACAGTAGGTAAATTTCGAATACCAAGAATACGATTTCCAAGATTAAATCCGTTTTGTTTTTCGAAGGAAACTATGATACCAATTATAGACACAAAAACGAATAATACTATATACAAACCTGCTGATAAAATAAATATAGGAGATAAAGTATCAAATAGTAATGTTATAGGTACAGTATTGTTATTAAATAATAAAACCACACCTATGTATAGTTTAAAAACTAATAATACAAATATAATTTGTACAGAGACACATAAAGTGTACTCAGGTGATAAATTAATTCCAATATCGATGATGGATAAAGCAATAAAAATAGAAAACGATAAAAATGATTACGTATATAACTTTATAATGGATAATGGAATAATAAATATAGATAATTATAATTACTGTGATTGGAATGAAATCACTTTAGGAGAATCACAATATCTCTTAAAATCAAATAAACTTGCACAAACATATAATAATATTCATCGAGGAAATGCATTAATTATAATGAATGATTTAACTAATAAAAAACATGAAAATATTAAACCTGGAGATGTATTAGAAAACAATAATTTAGTATGGGGTGTAGTTAAATTAGTAGATCAATATTCAGGAGATATTAATTATATATTATTAACAGAATACGATTATTACAATAAAATCACATTAGATATGGAAATAATTAAAGAAAAAGTGCCTATGTATAATACACTAATTGACGGTATTTTTAATATTGCCTAACTTTAAATATCAAAGCTAATTATATGGATAGATTTATGAAAAATATGGATAAACTATATGATTTTAGTTATGCATCAAAATATGGACCTGATTGGATATATTCATTAATTATAATATTTATTGCATTCTTAATAATACTATATGTTAATTTAATTGAGACAAAAGACGATTTGGTTTCTAATTGGAATGAGGTAAGATGTGAACCTCAAAATATGGCTTTAGCAGGTGTTATAAATCCACCAGAAGATGGAAGTATGAGTGCAGGAGAATATGCAAAACAAAATTTTCAAGGATGTTTAACCGATATGGCAAAGAAATCATCAGAGGCAACAACCGCACCAATATTTTCAAATTTAAATGCTCTAACTGATATTTGGAGTTCATTTGGAGATTCATTAAGTGGTATAAGAACTTATTTTTCAAAATTCAGAGATAATTTTAAAGAATTTGTTGAAAATCTTTTGGGTCAAATTATGAATATGTTTATAGAGTTTCAACAATTATTTGTTGCAATACGAGATTTTACAAATAAAATTATAGGTGTTTTAACAAGTGCCTTAATGGCTACACTAGGATTATATTATACATTAGTATCTTCATTTAAAGCAATATTTTCACTTATGGCTGCTCTTACTATAGCAGCAACAGCTCTTGCTATAGTTTCTTTCGCTAGTATTATTGGTATTCCTATAGGTATTGTTTTAATGATATTTGTCGGAATCTTGATATATATGATGATTCAAATGGCACAAGGTCTTCCTAGTGTAACTGGAATAAGGTTTGGAAGTGTTCCTAGATCACGTGCTGGATGTTTTGATAAAAATACGGAATTAGTAATGAATAATAAAAAGAAGAAAAAAATTTCAGAACTAAAATTAAATGATAAATTAAAAGATAATGATACTGTGTATGGCATATTTAAAATGTCTGCTGAACATGAAAGAAACAATATGTATAAATTAGATGATGTAATCGTTTCAGGAAATCATAAAGTAAAATATTTAGGGGAATGGATGAATGTAAATGATTGCCCTACGTCTAAAAAAATTAAGTATGATGATGATATTATTTATAATTTACTTACTTTTTCAAAAACTATTAATATTCAAGATATAAACTTTTTAGATTACGATGATATTATTAAAGATGACTTAGATAAATTAGATAAGTGTGGTGTTATCCAAAAAGGTTTAATACATAATAATTTTGGATTATTTAGAAAATTTATTGGAGGGTTTTATGGAGAAACTAAGATTAAATTATTAGATAACACAGTTACAGAAATAAAGAATATTAAAGTAAATGATATTTTAGATGATAATGTAAAAGTACTTGGTGTTGTTGAATTATATTGTAGTGATGTTAAAATTAAAATGGTAAATACAGTTACATTAATGTGTACTCCTAATATACTTCATGATAGTTTAGGGCAAACCAAGACAATCCAGTCAGTAAAAGGTCAAAATTTAGGTGAAGTTAAGTGTGATAAAGTATATCATCTTATTACCGATAAAAATTATTTTTATATTGAGTATTTGAAAATATATGATTATGATTATTTAATTGACCATTATTTAGAATAAATTATCTGTGTATTATTTATATGGAATTGTCGTTATTCGGAAAAAAATCATTTAGTGTATTTGGTGTAGTTATTCATTTTCAAACATTAATTGTCGCAGCAATTTTATTTGCTATAATGGGTTGTCATTTACTATGTAGTTGTTCAAGGGTCAATATTCAAGAAGGGTTAGTTATGATAAATAAAAAACTAGCTTCCAAGGGAGCTGGTCTTGATTATAAAATGGGTTCAGATATAGATAAGAGCTGGAGTAATGGAACTGGTGGAAGTGCCGCTCCTCTGTATATGGAGCAAGAAATGGAAAGTACAAAGATCCCTCTTCCCGAAGGACAACTTGATTTTTTTAATGGTACTCAATTTAAACCTGAATGCTGTCCTAGCTCAGTAAGTTCATCTACAGGATGTGCTTGCTTATCAAAGGCACAAATGGAACACTTAGCAACACGTGGTGGTAATAGAACTACTAGTGATTTTTAAATAAATTATAATTATTTCATAATTTTTATAATTTATTATTGAATTTTAGTTATGAAATTATTATATGCTTCTTCTTGTAATATTAGTTGGGATGCATATAGAGTTTCTGTATGAATATGAGTTAATTTATAATGAATAATATTATATTTATTCATAATAGTCTTTATCTTTTCACATGTTGTGTTGTCACGTATAAGACCATCTTCATTGCAATTAGATTGACTTCCAATTGTGATTGTCCTAAAATTAGGATCATTACAATTAAACTCTCTACTAATTTCTTCTGACGTTAGTCGTTCCCAACCATTTACGCGATCAGATGCGCTATTTCTCATGATTTTTTCAATATGCGCAGACATCTTTTATTACATACTAATTATATAAAAACTTTAAATCAATTTTTTATAATATAAAATAAATAAATATTATTACATTACGTCACATTGACAAGGATATCCATCAGCTTCATATCCAATACAACACGCAGAATATGCTGTTCCACAATCACCACAATTTGAACCAGATTTTCCAGAACCGTTTTCTTGTAAATGGCAATCGCAAGGAAATCCATCTAGCGAAAATCCAATACAACAAGCTTGATAAGCAGTTCCACATGTACCACAATTTGTGGATTTTAAGTCGTTGTTCTCGTAAAGATCTACAGAAATTTTAATAGGTCCAAAACCATGTTTTTCAGTCATATAATAAGTATATCCTCTGTCTAGACATGGAGTATTACTATCTGCTTTGGTTAATTTCGGTTCTAAAATTTTAAATTTATTATAATTTTCGGGGTCAATACAACTTTCACCACAATGGTCATTTGATAAGATAGGAATACTATAATATTTTTCTTTACCATCAGGACAAGTTTTACAGCATTTTCTATTAAAATGTGTATCATGTAATCCAGAAGGACATTCAAGCAAATTATTCTTTTGACAAATATCGGGGACATAAAACTTACTAGTGAATTCATCTCCTTCACTTGTTGAAATATCATAACCTCTATAATCGTTAAACTCTATAGGCCACCATTCAAGTCCCATCGCTCTACTTTGCCATTGAACAAGTTTAATACCATTTACACATTCTTCACATGGAATGGTATATGCTCTCCAATCTTGGGATAGCTTATCCTGAACTGTCCATGACCAACTCCATTCGTCTGCTTCAAATGTTTCACCAAAATTAGTAATATTTGTAGTTCTCCAATATACATCAACCTTTTTATTTGGATTTGAATATTTCACATTTGGAATTTGAAATTCAACTTGGTTTCCACTTTGTGGTTCCCAACAACAATTTAAGGAATCACATCCCAAAAGATATCTTTTGGCATTATTAGTACTTGGAACATAAATTAATCTTTGACAATCTGTATAATTACTCCACATCGCACTAGGATTTTCAGATGTAGGCTTCTCAACAAATTTATATGATTCTATTCCTTTTCCAGAACCAGGTGCTCCAGGTTCAATTGTGATGGCTTCCCACAAAGTAGGTAATGTGGGATATTCTGTAACTATTTCTTGTGCATTATTAGCACAAAAAATGGACGCAAATGTAAAGAGTAAAAATACGTTATACATTATAACTAAATTTGATTTATATCTTTATACCTTTATAGTATAATTAAAAAATAATTAATTATACTAAAATAAAACTCTAATAGTCTTAACGCTTTCGCGTTGTTCTTCTCTTTCTTTTAATTTTCTTGACAGTTTTTCGTCTTTTTACTCTCTTTTTTCGGGTAACCTTCTTTTTACTCTTTCCTCTTCCTCTGCGTCTTTTTGTTCTTTTTCCGCCCTTTCTAGTACCCAACATTCTATCAGCAAATGTGTCATCCATCAATGAGACATCACTATCATCTAACTCACTAACATTACTAGTTTGACTACTTTGTTTCTGCTGGGTTGGTGGTGTTCCTTCTGTAATAAGTCGTGTAGGTGAAAAAACATCAGTTTCACTTTCACTGAAAACAGTAATTTCATCACCACTATCATCACT
>MDTB01067081.1_pt1 | contig 33675 bp, 32 predicted proteins | sample 811161 | NCBI WGS metagenome assembly MDTB01 (sample SAMN05326650, study PRJNA326480) | marine metagenome | isolation source: seawater | place: Mediterranean Sea | collected 2009 | reverse complement strand
TTATATTTTATTATTAATCATTATCAAATATTCTATTAAAAATATTTTCTGGAATTTTATTTAAAATTATTTCATATATTAATTTTTCATTATAAATATATTTTTCATTTAATTTGATATCATTAGATAAAAATACTTCGCAAGTTGAATTAAATTCTAATACATATAAATCTATTAATGTTCCTTCTTTTACATTTAAAATCTTATTTTTTATAGTTTTTGTATTATAATAATTAATAGTTATATCCAGTGTCTCTTTTTTATCATAAAATTTTTTTGTATATAACATTTCATTTTTTTCAAAATCTTCATTAGGAAATATTTGCGGATTTCCACAAGACAAATACATATCTTTATGAAAAGCATAGTCGTAAGTTCTACTATTAATATATTTTCCTTTATTTTTACTTAAATATCCCGAATAACCAAATAAAATACCTATATTTATGTTATTTTTATCCCATTCTAAAGGAATAAATAGATTTGCATCATTTATACATATAATTTTTAGTTTATTATCATTGTTATTTTTACTTTGCCAATCCAATACACCACCAACAATAGATGAATTATCAAAATAACCACCATCTCCTAATTTAACTATACCCTCATTGCTTACTGTATTTAATGGTGTATTTATATCTATTAAACCATCAATAATACTATCTAAATTTTTATTTGTCCCATTATATGTAGGTAATTTAATAGGAACGCTAGAATAATTCAACGTATGTGCGATATTTGCACCTCCAGAAATATCTAAATTAGCATGTTTATCTAAAATATAAATTAAATCTTTAGTGACTTCTACTTTTACATTACCATTTTTTTGGAATAAATAATCTAACATTTTATCAGAAGTTATAAATGCACCTGCAGCGCTAGAAGCAGATATAATTGTATATATAGGAAAAGAAGAATCAATTTTACTGTCTAAATTTACTTGTATATTTTTTTTATTAAATTTACTATGTAATAAAACATTTGTATCATGTTCTGTATACATAACAGATACACCACTTTTTCCTAAATCATAATTTATGACTTTTTTTATAGGTTTTGAAAAAAAATTATATCCTGATATATATTCCATACTTTGTTTTTTGTTTTTATAATTGCTGTTACCTGAATATAAAGGTAAATTGCTTTTTTTACTATTATGATCCCAATTAAAATAAATTGGAATTCCAAAACCACAATTTCCAAATAATCCCTTTTCACCGCTTATAATATCACAACCACAACATTTTTTTTCATTTTCGCAACAATTAGGATCATTTATAAAATAACTTGTATTAAGTCTACTTTTTTTATTATCATCAGATATTTGATTTAATACAGATTGCTTTAATATTATAGAAGAAATAACTACAGAATAATTTAAATTATTAGGATTTGAACTAATAGATGTTAATTTATTAATATCTCCTGTAGGTTCTAAAATTAAATCATTAATAATATTTTGCCATGATGAATTATAATAGTTTAATGAATGTTTAGCATAATCAATAACATTTTTATCATAATTTAAAATGTTAATTAAACTATTCATAAACGTACGATTATTATACATTTTCTGTATATATTTAATATTACATTTATTTACTGTTTCTATATAAGTTTTAAAAGTATATTTTTCATTACCATCAATTAAATTAAAATAATTTCTAGAATAAGTTAATAGAGCTAAAAACCATGATCCTCCTGAATTACCGCTTAATATTTTATATTTTTCTAAAAATTTATTTAATGTAAATTTTTCATTTTTCCTTTTAATTCTACTTATAACAGCTCTCAAACATCCAGTGCAATTTACAACAGATCTAAAACCTCCTCCAGAAAAAGATAACATATAATCTTTTTGATCTAAATTTTTAAAATATTCTCCTTTTTCTTTTTCTTCGGTAATAGCTTGTTCAGATATTATACTATTATTTTTTTGTATTTTTTTATGGTAACATTCTCTTGCTATCAAAATAATAGATGTAAATACAGCTATGGATACAATTATTACTATAACAATTAAAAGAAACTTAATTAACATGTTTATATAATTACAATTTTTTCTTTTCCATATAAAATTATATAAACTATTGGTTTAACACTTATTAAACAATAACAATTTAAACCTATGTACCACGCCGCTGTGCACTATTACGAGTAATTCTCCTATCACCAGGTTGAAAAAATAAAGCAGAAGTTCGTGGGTCTTGTGCAATGTATTGAATTAAACTGTCTAGTTCAGCTTGACGACCACGAAGAGGAGGAGGGGGAGGGGGAAGAGCAGGAGGAGGAGGAAGAGCAGGAGGAGCAGGAGGAGCACGGGGTACACATCGATCATTGTCTTCATCATACATACATCTATCATTTACATCTTCACATGATAAACCTGAGGGTATACGGTATTCTAAAGGAGGTTGACCAGGGTTTCTTTCGTATTGAGGTAGGTTGTCACAAGGAACTTGATTTCTACGATTTATATATTCAGGAACAGTGATACCATTCATATCTGCTACCAATTGTATTACTCTGTATGGAATATCATCTGGAACATGCACCACATCAGGACGAAAGTGTTCACCTCCTTCTATATCCATATCACCAGTATCATCAGCATCATCAGGATCAAAGGGATCATCTCCTGTTGTCCCGTCAGTATAGAAAGTTCCAAACATATCAACATCTTCTGCTTCCATATACGATTTTTTTCCTGTTGATTTACGTCTTAAAGGTGATTTTCTACATCTTGGTTTACGTGTTGATTTACGTCTTGAAGGTGATTTTCTACGTGTTGATTTACGTCTTGAAGGTGATTTTCTACGTGTTGATTTACGTCTTGAAGGTGATTTTTTACGTGTTGATTTACGTCTTGAAGGTGATTTTTTACGTGTTGATTTACGTCTTGGAGGTGATTTTCTACATCTTGATTTACGTTTTGAAGGTGATTTTCTGCATCTTGGTTTACGTGCTGATATATTTTTTGTTCTAGATTTTTGTGTAATCATTTTATTATATGAAAATATAAAATTATTTAAGCTAATTGTATCGAAAAATCTATTTATTATTGTACCAACACCAAATACAGTCAGTTATTTAATTCTTCATAATCTGATTCAATACATGATTTTTAAAGCTAATATAATAAATATTGAATTTAAATAAATGAAATCACCTGTTAGTTATAAAATTTCTAAACTAATCAAAGAAGGTTATCCACATAAACAAGCTGTGGCAATAGCTCTTTCAATGCAAGAAAAGGGTTCCTTAGGTAAAAAAGGTGGATATAAGAAAAAAAAAAGCACTACTCGTAAGAAAAGTAGAAAGACTACTCGTAGGAAAAGTAGAAAGACTACTCGTAGGAAAAGTAGAAAGAGTATTCGTAGGAAAAGTAGAAAGAGTATTCGTAGGAAAAGTAGAAAAACTAGTCGTAGAAAAAGTAGAAAAACTAGTCGTAGGAAATCACGTAGATGCAAACATGGTATCAAACTAAGTGGTACATGTAAAAAGAAACCTGGACCTAAAAAATCACGTCGAAAGACTAGTCGTAGGAAAAGTAGAAAGACTAGTCGTAGAAAGAGTCATAGAAAGACTAGTCGTAGAAAGAGTCATAGAAAGACTAGTCGTAGAAAGAGTCGTAGAAAGAGTCGTAGGAAATACTCACGTGTAGGTGACAGAGAAGAAGATTTATTTAATGCAGTATATAAAAAACCTCTACCAGATGATGACGATGCTGATTTATTAGAAGAAGGAGATAGAATAGAAGATTTAATGGAAGCTGTAATGTCTTCTTTACCAGAAGATGATGATGCTGATTTATTAGAAGAAGAAATCATCTCATTGATAGAAGCATCTCCTTATATCCAGCAAACAAATACAATACATTATGAGTCAACGGTACGAAATATTCAAAAAATAATAGAAGAATACGTTAATTTAACATCGGAAGAAAAATCTAATTCTGATTTATTAGATTTAGATCGTTTTATTGATACAGATGTAATAACAGATGAAGAAGCAGTAATATTAAAAAAATTATTATTCGGACCAGATTCTGATAATGATACACTAGGTAAAAAATGCATAAAATTACGTAATATGATAAAAAATTTAACCGATCAGGCCAGATCTATTTCTTATTCTAATGCTACAGATGAAGAGAAATTAAAATTAAGACATAAAATTGAAGAAACTATAAATTTATACAACAAATTTATAAGAAAATACTGTGATGATGATGGAAAATTATATGATGCAGTACGACAATATAATGATAGACAACGTGCAAGACGTATAACACAGTGGGGTCAAGAACAACATATTCGTTCTCGTGCTGCTGTTTTACCCACACCAATCGTTCCCACCCCAATCGTTCCAAGACATGATGAATCATTACAATCACAATTACAAGCATATCGTGATAGACAAAGTACAATACATGCAGCAGTAGAACAACCATCAGTAGAACCAGTACCAGAAACATTAGAACCAGTTAGTGCTGATATTGTTTTGGATCAAGGTGATTCATATTCGGATACGTTAATTAGTGCTTTACAAGGAAGAGAAGGAAATGGAGAAGTTTTAGAAATAAGAGAAACAGGACCACTTAGAAGAGAAATATTACGTGAGATAATAAAAGGTACTACTACGGGAACAGAAGTTGGAGGGGGAGGAGGTGGTGCTGGAGGTGGAGGTGGAGGTGGAGGTGGTGGTGGTGGTGGAGGTGGTGGTGGAGGTGGTGGTGGAGGTGGTAAAAAAAGAGGTGGATCAAGTGAATTAGAACAACTACTTGTTACTGCAATAAGTGATACATCAGAGACTGGATCAACTAATATGTTACAAAATATTATTACTGCTATTATAGGTCCTTCGGTACCTACAGCTAATCCAGAAATGAATTTATGGGATCAAGCTGTAATAGGAGAAGAAATAACTGATGAAGATATATTACAAAGTCTACAAGCAGATACTGAAGCTAGTATATTAATTAACGTAGAAGGTGTCGCGGAAGGTGCAGAAGAAGGAAGAATTCACGCTTTATATTCTATATTTAAAAAATTATTAGGCAGAATTGTAAGGGGTTTACCTATTGATAAAGTAAAAGCGTTGATGGCTGGGTTTAGAAGAGCTTTACAGAGTATTTCTACAACTTTAGCTCAAGCTTTCGATATGGTAGTAAGAGTATTGTTACGAGGATTAGAAATAGGTAGAAGAATGGGCGAAGGAGCTGGAGAATATTTGAAAAATTTTATTTCAAGTATTGCAGATTTAGCTAGAGGCATTATGGGTAGAGTAGGAAGAGGATTTGAAATAGGATTAAATGAATTAAGATCAATTATGGATTATCTAGCAACAGTTTGGTTTCCAAGATTTTATAGAATATTACCATCTGTAGATGGAGTTGAAAATTTAGTTCAAAATATTTTCCAAACAATAGTAAATTCTTTAGCTGTTATAATTGTTCCTATAATGAGAACAGGAGAAGTTGCATTGAATCAATTGGTAGGATTCGTACACTATATTTGGAGAAGGTGGATTCCTAGTATTCAAACAGTTTTAACATTTTTAAGAATAGGTGCTGATACAGCTTGGGAAATTATTAGAACAGTATTAAAAGAAATAGGAGAGATTATTATGTTCATATTTGAAACCGTTTATAGAGTTCCACCTATTATTGGTAGAGTTTTAAGACAGATACTTGATGATATTTGGGCTGTATCTCCGTCAACCGATGAAGTATTGCAGTTGGTTTCGACAATAGCAAATATGTTCTTATATATTTTTGCTATCGCTGCTTCAGCACTTCTGGGTACTTTAGAAACAGTTGGAATATTACTTCTTCAAGCATTTCAAGCTTTCCTTAGAGATGTTTTACCTATTATATTAAGAATAGGAGGAGAAGTATTGAATATGTTTTTAGTAGCTGTAATAACAGTATTTGATATTTTATTAAATATAGGTATTCCTATATTACGAGAAATAGGAATGCTTATAATGCAATTATTTATAATGGGTTTAAGTCTTGTATTAAGAACAACTGCAACTTTAGCTATGACAACAATTCAATTATCAATAGCAGTAATTGTATGGTTAGCTACTTCATTACCAAGAGGAGGTACACCAACATTACCTAGATTTCCAACAATAACATTGCCACGTTTACCTAATTTTAATGATCCTGAAGTACAGGCAGCAGATGATGTAGTTAATACTTTCTTAGGTAGTAAGTGTACTTCAATAAGAATACAAAATTATCCAGATTATAGAACTTTTGCGGATGCTTGTCATTCAGTAGTTGGAAAACGTTGTGTCGTGGGAAAACATTATGGAACTAGTGTTCCAAAGTGTAGAGAAGCTGGAAGAATGACTGTACCGAGAAGAATTATAGGAAGATCAGGAGTTCCTCCTTTTTAGACAAAATTTATAAATTCTCATATTTCATTATTGCTTTACGCATATATAAATCAAACGTCGTATCATCCATATATTCATTAAATTCACTGTACATTTCTTCTTTAATTTCAGGAATAAATGTTCTCAAAAATAAAGAAAAATTTTTCCTTTGATATGAATTAGATGATGATATAGTCATTTCTCCCAGTACACCAAAGGAGAAACATTCATAACATTCTTTTATTTTTTCTTCTTTATTTTCTCTTAAAAATTCTTCTATAACATATTTTTTTATATTTTTAGCATTATTTTTAATGGATTTTTCCATTAAAGTATTTTTCAAATCTTCGTTTTGTGGATAATTTAACCATAATTCAACAATATCTTCATATTTTTCTGTAATAAAAATGTTATCTTTATTCTCTAATAACCTAGCTTTTGCATTTAATCTTCCGTAAAAGTTAGATACAATCTGGTCTTCCCAAGATATCTTAATATTAAATTCTCCAAAACCAGATATAACATTAATTAATCTAGAAGCAAAACCAGTTGAACAAGTACCAGACATTTCTTCCAATTCTTCTAATAAACGTGCTATCATTTCATCTTTATATTCATGTTGAGTTAAATAAGTCCATACTTTTAACAGGATATTTTCCAAAGTATTATTATATTTGGAATACAAAGCTCTATCCATTTCAATTCTTTTTAGAGAAACATTAATTTTATTCTCATATTTCTTAAAATTTTCTTCTTCTTCACATTTTATTTTTTCTTTTTTGTCTTTTAGTATTTTTTGAATTTGATCTTTTATAAATGAAATATTTATAACTGCTATATCATTAATTTTTAGAAGAGGAAGATCAGAAAAAAATTCTAATATCTCTAGAACTGATTTTTCTACTTCTTCTATATGTACATTTTGTGCATTATCAAAAATAGTTTTACCTGTTGATTCTATACTTCCAAGAATCATAATTATATTTCGAGCATGATCTTTAAAAGAATCAGTTCCTAAACGTAATAATACATCAGCAGCGTCTGCTCTACGATCATAATCTAAACCTGTGTCTTCTGCAAATTTAAGAAGTTCTTGTTGTATAATATTTTTTTGCGATTCTACTAAATTAAATTTTTGCAATAAATACTGACATGATAAAATTTTATAATAAGTCATATTAAAATATTCTAAACAAAAATTTAATTGCGCCTTAAAGAGAAAATTTTCGTAATAATTATCTTTTTCAGGTAAATATTGTTTAAAAAAATCTTTAATTGAATCATAACTTAATCTAGAAAGTAAAAGTTCAAAATATGTATCATTTTCATTATCTGGTTTAAAATCTGGAAATTCTTTCAATGTAATATGTTTAAAAGTAGATAATAAGTTATCTACAAATTCCTTATTATGGAAAAGTTCTAAAAGAAATCCAGACATAAATGTTAAAGATTTTTTTTCTAAAGTAAGTATAGCATTATACCTATATTCACAATCTATATTTTGATCATTTATGATGTGAATAAAATATTTTATAGATTGTAATTTATAATCTTCATAATTCATTAATAAAAATACTGCTTCTATTCTACAAGGTGTTGGAACTTCAGTTAAATTTGCACAAATTAAATCTAATAAACAACTATTTTCTTCTTGTAAAATTTTATTTTTTTCCTGAATAATTAGATTTACTCTTTTTTTATTTTCCTTTTCTTCAATTGTATCGTCATCATCAATTTCTTCTTCAAATTCTTCATAATCAATAAGACCTTTAATTATTTCTAATTTCATAATAGTAGGTATATTTTCATTTTGACAAATTGTTTGTAAAAAATCTTTTATGCTTGTAACTCCGCTTAATTGATACATACCTATCATTCTGTTAATTAATTCTATAGAATTTTCTTTATTTTGTTCGTAATACATTTCCATAGCTTTAATTCTATCTATTTTTTTTAAATGCATATTAAATATAATTTCAACCAGGTTTTCACTTTCAAAGTTTGTTTCTGTACAAGGTTCATCTAATAAAATATTTATATCAGTACTCATTTTATTAGATTTTTAAATTCTTTATACACTAATTCATCATAAATACATAAATACATAAATACATAAATATAAAAGCAATAATATAAATATTGTTAATACAGTTATTGAAACAATAAATCGAATACAAAGAAGATTATTTTTCTGCGATAAAGAACTACTACTTGGTGTTGGTTCTACTGAGCGTGATGGTTCTACTAAGGGTGATGGTTCTACTGAGCGTGATGGTTCTACTAAGGGTGATGGTTCTACTGTTCCAGAGTAAACTTTAGATGGTATACATTTTTTATTTTTCATAAAATTTTTCATATCCGAGCGATTATTATTTGGATCATAAAAAGAATCTTTATGATTTAATTTTGGAGGTAAATTATATGATAATATTTCTAAATTAATTTTTGCTAATTCTTCGTTATCATTTTCTGGTATATCTCCACCTCCTCCTGTTGCTTCTATAGTAATCATACCCCCAGTGTTATACTTTTCTCCTTTACTTCCAACAAAATTCCTAATAGCTTCAGCTTGACAAAATTTATTAAAAGGGTATGTTGCAATTTTAAAATAACCATCATAGCCTCCCCAATCTTTACCCCAAGAATTACGTACTTCCCAATATGAAACTTTTGTTTTTTTCTTTTTACCAGTTTGTGGATCAAAGGGTATTGTTTCTTCTCCCCAACCTACTATTACTACAGCATGTGCACCAAGTAATTTTTTTGGAGAAGTTTGATCTTTTGAGAAAAATGGTATAGTTAAGATTTTTCCCATTTCCATTTCCTTCATATCTTTTGAATAATCAAAATTTTCAAAATATATACCTTTAGTATAAGAATTAGGAATAGACCAAGAACCTGATAAGAAATTATTAAATATTAAAATTCCTGTTACAGCCGTACCTTTATTTAAAAGGTGCATTTTAAATAAATCTTCATATACATTTTTCCATTCTTTTTCTGTAATATTATTAGCATTAATTTTTTTAGACACATCACTTTTAAAATCATTGTCTAAATGAAAACCCCAAAGACAAGAATTATTAACACAAAATAAATTATGTTTACCCTTGGTGTAACAAGCACCAGCTGGTCCAGGTATAATATCATTTAAATAGTCACCAAGAGGTACTTTTAGTCCATTTGAATTTTCTACATATTTAATATCTTTTTTACTAGAACAATATTTATTTTGGTCACACCATGAATAATCTACACAACTTTCAGATAGAAAACATTGTATATTTTCTTCTAAAACTGCTGCTGGATTACCTCCATTACAACCCTTTTGTGGAAAATTTATCATAATATAAGTTGGAGATATTAAAGGATTGAAATGAATCTTATTTTTAAATCCAATAACAAATGTGTCGGAAACACATCCAGCTGAAGCAAATGCCCAACAAGAACCACACTTATTTTGTTTTTGTACTGGAGTAATATTAGGGCAATTTTTCCAAGTCCATTTTTTTGGAATACCTTTATTTTTTTTTTGTAAAGAACGTAGACCAACATGATCTTTAGTTGAAGCTAAACTTATTGTAGAGAAATCTATATCACTATTTAAAGGAGCTATAATTATATTGTTGTTTGTAAAATTAAAACTTATATCTTTCAATGTATTATTTTTATTAATAGGTTTAACTACATGGTAAGTATTATTTATTTGCTTTTTTCTTATATCCGATAATGATATCATTTCTTTATTATGATAAATATTTATTTAATAATAAATGACTAATTCTTTGAGTTTTAATATTTTATTTATTTTTTCACTTGGAATTACTTTAGGAATAATATTCATAATGATATCATCTTTTTTGATAAGAAATAACAAAACATTAATTAATTCTAATCAAATTTAAAATTAAATTTTAACTCAAAAACAAATAACAACAAAAAATGAAGTTAAAATTAGTTAATTTTCTTTGCTATACTGATAAAACTATAGAATTCGGTGATGAAGGGATAACTTTAATAAGTGGTCCTAGTGGTTGTGGAAAAACATCGATATTAAGAGCTATTTTTTTCGTTTTATTCGGAGAAGGTAATAAAGTACAACATTATGGAAAAACTTCTTGTACTGTTGAACTATATTTCGAAGATATGAAAATAGTTCGTACGAAAAGACCAAATAGATTAATAGTAAATGATATATATGAAGATAATTCTGCACAAGAAATAATCAATAAAAGATTTGGTGATACTTTCAAAACAAGTGGATATATTCAACAAAATAATATAAGTAGTTTTATATTAATGAGTCCAAATGATAAATTATTTTTTTTAGAAAAATTTGCCTTCTCTAATATAGATTTATCTGAAATAAAAAAAAAATGTGGAAAATATATCAATCAATTACATGATGAACATTTAATAATAATATCTAATTTACAAACCAATAGAGAAATATTAGCTGATATTAAATTACCACAAAAAATAAAATTTCCTATTAAAACTAATGATAAAGAAACTACCATAAAAAATGAAAATAAAAGATTAAATAATACCTTAATCAAACTAAAAAAAAATTTAGATAATCAAAATATAATTGAAAGTAAAATATTTCATCTATCTGTTCTTAATGCAAGTAGTAAATCAAAAAAAGACATTATTGATACTAATATTGATCGTATTTATACTTTAGAAAACAAAATAGAAGAGAATGTAATAACAGATTTAGAAATAATACAATTAGAAGAAAGACTAATTTTTTTGGTAAACAATAAAAAAATGATTGATAAATTTGAAAAATACAAGGTAGATAAGGATAATTTAAATAAAATAAAAGAAGAAGAATTAAATAAATATAAACATAAATTAGAGCATCTAAAAAAAGATTTATGGTCAGAATTTAGTCAAATAGAAATTAAGGAAACAATTGAATGGGATGATATATACATAAAAGATATGGAAAAAATTGAATATATACAAAAGGAAATTCTCCACTTAGATTATTCCGACATAGAAGATAAAAAGAATGAAGTTTATGTAAAAGAAAAAGAATTAAATATAAAAAAAAAATTAGTTGTACAATTAGAATTACAACAAAATTTATATAATTGTCCTTCATGTAAAGTTTGTTTAAAATTAGAAGATAAAAAACTAGTATTTTCTGATACTGAATTAAATGAAGAATTAAATAATGACAGTATTTCTCAGTTAAATAGAGAAATTAAAATTATTTCTGAAGAAGTAGATAGAAACAAATCTGAAATTATTGAGAAAAGTGAACATTTATGTAAATATAATCAATGTAAAAAAAAAATCAAGGAATTAAGTGATAAATACAGCGAATTTCCGGATATTTCCATATTGAAAGAAGATATTAAATACTTACAAAATTATGAGAGAGAACAATTATTACAAATAAATATCATAAAACAAATAGAAGATAAAATTGAAAATAATATATTTTCAGATACATATAAATATTTAGAGGAAAACATAAAACAAATTGAAATAGATACGGATTTTTCTAAATTAAAAACAAATACAATATTTGATAATGAAGAAGAAGAAGAAATAAGAAATAAACTACAAGAACAAAAAAAAATAAATTTGACAAACACAAGTATAAATGAAGAAATTAATTTTTTATTAACTAAAAATAAAGAAATAGAAGAAGAAATTTTACATTTAGTTCATATATATAAAAGTAAATTCAAAGAATTAGAAAAAATAGAATATTTAGAAGTAGAATTACAAGAATATAAGGATAAAAATAAGGAATTACAAATATTAAAAGATAAGTATACAAATCATTTAGAAACAATAAAATTATGGCAACAATATCAAGAAGCACTAGATAACTATAACTTAAAACAAAAAAAAATAAAAGATCTAGAAAAGAAGGAAAAGGAAGTACAAAATAAATATGCATCTGCTATTAATCTAAAATCAAAAATTTTAGAAGCAGAAAGTATAGCTATGAGTAATATAGTAGAAAGTATAAATAATCATGCTAGATGTTACTTAGATATATTTTTTGAAACCAATCCTATTTCTGTTCAATTACAAACATTTAAAGAAAATAAAAAAGATACTAAACCTTGTATAAATATTGCTATTGAATACAAAGGTATGGAATGTGAATTAAGTATGTTAAGTGGTGGAGAAATCTCTCGTGTTATTTTATCTTATACTTTGGCATTATCAGAAATATTTAATACACCTTTATTATTATTAGATGAATGTACATCTTCCTTAGATGAACATTTAACAGATATAGTATTTGAAGGAATTAAAGAAAATTTTAATGGTAAATTAGTTCTGATTATTGCTCATCAAGTTGTTTGTGGTAAATTTGACAAAATTATTAAATTATAATACTAATTTTATAATAATTTTATTATAAATTTTAAATGTTACACACTTCTTCATAAGTCTCATCGTTCATATTTGCTTGTGTACCAAAATATTTCTTACAATTTACAAAAGTAGTTTCATTTTTACAACAATTTTTTACTACACTACTTAAACTAGCCCAAACTATTAAACCTATAATTAAAAAAAATAATGCACTAACAAGACAAATAGAAACAATTTCGTACGTAGAGAATTTTCTCATTTATATTATATTAAAAAAATAAAAATGAGATTTAAGGATTAGTATAATTTTATAATAAAAATGTCATTTCAAGAAGAATTAAATAAAGCTATAGATAAGGTTGTAAATAATTATATTGAAAAAATATCAAATAAATTTGACTTAGACATAAATGAATTAAGACAAACATGGAAAAATGATGTAATAAATACAAAAAGTAAAGACACAAATAATTACAATTCAATGTTAAAACCTGAATTAATAGAAGAATGTAAAAAAAGGAAATTAAGTACAAAAGGTACTAAAAATGATTTAATAAATATTCTAAAAAAATCAGATTCTAATACAATAGAAGAACCATCTGAAAAAAAAGTACAAAGTACATTGAAAAATAAGATTGAAATAGATGTACCTACCATTGCTATTAGGAAAAATGTTCATGGAAATCATGAAGATCCTAAAACTGGATTTGTTTTTTCTACAGAAACAAAAAAAGTAAAAGGTAAACAAAATGAAGATGGGACAATAGAACCTCTTACTAAAGAAGATATAAATGTATGTAATAGATTTAAATATGATTATGAATTACCAAATAATTTGGAAAAGAATGTTAACTTAAAATACGAAAAGATAGATGAATTAGATGAAGATGATGAAGATGATGAAGATGATTTAGTAGAAGAAGATGATTTAGATGAAGAAGATGATTTAGATGAAGAAGAAGATGATTTAGACGACGACGATGATGACGATGATGACGATGTAATAGAAGATGATGATTAAATTTTATAATATATTTTAAAAATATATTATATAAAAATTATAATTTAACTACCACATCCACATCCTAATTTTTTTTTTGATCTATTATCATAATAGTTTTCTTTAACATGATTACTAATAGTATATTCTGTCAAATATCCGCTATTATAATCAGGATGTAAATTATTAACGTTTACACATACTTTTTCCCCAGCTCCTTGACATATACATTTTCTGTATGGAGAATTAGGACTATTGACCGACCCCCAATTATCTCCTAATCCTCTTCCTGCTGTCCAACATGTTGCATTATCTGGAGCCCATGCATTAGTAGTTCCTCCATTACTAGTTTCATATGCATTTTTTCCATACATTGGATGTGCAAATGACTCTAAACTATGATAATGCTGGGGTATCATCTGAAAATTTTCTACATATGGTGCTGTTCCAGCTATTAATTTAGCTTTTGTTTTTTCCATCGATAATATTGCTTCTGGTCCTAAACAACAAGTTTGTGCAGGAAATAATAATTGACTAGCATTATTATAAGGAGTTTGTAACAAACTTAGTCCTCCTGCTGGAGCCCATCCATTAGCACTACCTGGTATATAAGGTGTCCATCCCTGAAGATCTACACCTCTTGTATTACAACAACTTCTATTACTATAACTCATTTTATTATAATTAAATATAATAAAATTTTCTATTTCTAATACCTTGGAATATCTATAATATTTCAAATAATGATATAATAAATAGTATTAAATGAACAATGTTGTTCCACAACAACATTTCTTGCGTTTTAGTTTATTAGTCATATTTTAATAATCTTCATCATCATCATCTTCATCATCATCTTCATCATCATCTTCATCATCATCTTCACCACCAGAATATACATTACCAGACCATCCTGGCTCATCTAAACCATCATCATCATCATCATCATCATCACTATCCCAATCTTCATCTTCATCTTCATCTTCAGACCAAAGGGGATAGCCCTGAATAATTATAATTTTTATATTATCAATCTTTTCTTGAATGTTATCCCTAAGTCCTTCATACCTTCGAAGGTGGTTTGTGTAATCTCTATACCTAGGCCACAAAGAAAGTATATCATTTTCTGCTTTTAATTCTTCCCATATCTGATGAATAGAAATATTCTCCTCACGTTGACGTTTAACTATATGCTCTTCTATTTTCCTTAACATTATATTACTTGCTTCTGTCCATCTTTCTATGTTAACATTTACCATATTTAAATCTTTATATAAGTCTCTTAATTCTTTCATTCTTGCTCTAAATACATCCGATTGTTTATAATCCATACTTCTGGTATCTTTTATCTGTTGATCAGGTAAACTAACAGCATTAGATATTTTCCTAAGTGATTTCCTTTTAGGCGATTTCCTTTTAGGCGATTTCCTTTTAGGTGATTTCCTTTTAGGTGATTTCCTTTTAGGCGATTTCCTTTTAGGCGATTTCCTTTTAGGTGATTTCCTTTTAGGTGATTTCCTTTTAGGTGATTTCCTTTTAGGTGATTTCCTAGGTGATTTTCTAGGCATTTATAATATATAAAATATTATAATTTTAAATAATTTGTATCTTTATTTCCATATGTCTAACGTACATCAGGTGAAGTATCTCTAACACCAGTTCCCCTAACCAAACGCTCTATATTATCTTCGTTACATATATCTCCACGATATGTTCTCCTTTTACTTGATCCACAACTTTTACTTGCAGGTAGTTTTTTAGTCCTTCCTCCTATTCTACGTTTCACTACTGGATGAGTTAAATCACAATCTGATATTTGTTGAGCGCAAGGATAATAATTTCCTCTATTATTAGGATTAGTTCTTAATAATGTCGAATCATTGGGACAATGTACAGGATAATCTATAGGACATCTATATTCACCATCTAAATCTACCACACTAGGAGGAGAATTAGATGGTATTCCTGCTACTGCACCACTAGGAGGAGGAGATGGTATTCCTGCTACTGCACCACTAGGAGGAGAAGGAGGAGGAAGGGTTGGTGAAGGGGTTTCATCCTCACGTATTCCTAGATGTACTCGTCTTACCGCATCGTCATCATAAACAAATTCACTAGAAAATGGATTAGTGTTCGGAAGACCTATTATGGTGTAATACGCGGAAGGCCATGTTTCCACAGGAACAGGAGGTTCAAAAGTAGAAGCCTCAGGAGGTAACCTTCGGTAAGGTTGTAGTTTAGGAGGAGGAAATCTTGGTGGAAATTTAGTTTCTACTTTTGCCGGTCTTTTTCTTCTATCTTTTGCATCCAAAAATTCATCATCTGAATCTTCATCTTCATCTTCAATAGAATCAAAAAATTCTTCCGGGCCTTTAGCACTTGGTTTTGTATCTTCAATTAAGAATATTTTATTAATTAATTTCCTCTTTGGTTTATTGCTTTCCGAAGATGGTGATGTATGAGAAGGATATACGCTAGATGCAGAAGTTAAATCTTTTGACATAGAATCTTGTAAAGAAGGAACGGTATGTGTATCATAATTAGGTATTTTAGGTTTTCTTCCTTTAATAGCAACAGGTTTTCTAAACATATTATCCATTAATCTTTCTAATTCTAAAGGACTATCTATTTTATGTAAAGTATCAAAACCTGCGAATATACTACTGATATCATCTGTCTCTTCTTTGTCAAAAATATCTATTAATTCTTCTAAAGAAATTTCATCATCTCCAAGAAGATTTCTTATATATTCAAGACTAATTTCTCTTTCCAAAAGAATTTTCTTACTTAAATTAGGTAAATTATCAATACTGTCAATTATTCTACGTGCCTTTCTAGAAGGTTTGGAAAAATCTCCTGAAGGTTTATCTAATGGTTTAGAAATATTAAAATCTTCTCCTTCATTTTCATCGCTATATTCGTCATCATATATATCATCTAATTCATATATGTCATATTTTACTTGATCTCTGATATTACGTCTTTTATGTTTATTACTTCTTCTAGATCTTCTTTTTTTACTTTTACCTTTTTTGGGTTTCTTTTGTCTACGTTGTTCTTTATACACATATAAATCTTCCATATCATCTTCAAAATCAATAGAATTCAGAAATTCTTTTCTAAAAGTTAATGATTCTTCTATATCACTTTCGTCGTTGTCACTAATTTGGGATATATGTTGTGATAAAAGATTCATTTCTTCTCTTTCAGCCCTAGATAAAAGATCTTGCTGCATCATAATTCTTTGTTCTAAAATCTCTCTGTCTCTCTCTGATATACCTTGTTGTAATAATTTAATAATTTCTGCAATTAATTGATAATTACGTGTTGTAATTTGAGATCTTATTAAATCACTTGCAACAATTACTTCAGGTTCAGTATTTAGTATATATAATTGTTCTAAAGCATAAACATTATAATCATTTGCTGCCATGTTTAAACTTTCTAAATCACGAAGTGATTGAAAAATTCTTCTTTTATTTTTAAAAGTTTTTTGTAATATTAAAGCAGCTATTTCTTTTCTTTTTTCTTCTTTTCTTTTATTTATTGATGCTAAAATACTTTTTTGCATACCACTTTTAACATCAGTTGGTAAATAAGTATTTTTAGAGGAACCTAAACTTACCGGAAATGTTCCAGATCTAAATCTTCCATAAATTCCTTCTCGAGCTAATAAACTTCTATGTATTGGAGGTAATTTTAAATATACCATTCTTTTTGCATCATCTAATTGAAAAAATATTTCTGTTTCTTCTTCTGTTAACGAAAGAAATATTTCCAATTCATCTTCACTTAGGTTATCTATAATATTTCTCTCTTCTATAGATGATTTACCAGGCATTTATAAATATTGTAGAAAAAAGTTTAAAGAAATTATAAATTAATACATAAATGAGTAATGAGAAAAATTATAATGAGAGTAATTTATTCAATAATCCTATGATAGATGAAGCTAAAAAAGCCATGAGTAAAAAAGATATAGAAAGATATGAAAAAATTGGAGAAGAAATATGGAAGAATATAGATTTTGTAAACAATGATGTAATTACTGAAGGAAATATTATAAATACTGTTACACCTGAAATGAAAGAAGGTATTAATCAAATAATTGCACAAATAAATTCTGGTCTTCATCCTTCAATGTTAGAAGATAATGAAAAAATATTTATGGCTGATGCATTAGGAAAAGAATGGTATTTGAAATGGGGATATTTAAAAGAAGATTTAGATAATATTATAACTTATAAATAAATTTATTATTATATCATTAATAAATTTAAATGTTTTAAAATAATAAAATGAATCATGGTTATAGACAATTTATATCAAAAACTTACAAAATACCATACTATTACAATATATATAATGATACATCAACATGGGAACCAAAAATTATATATGATAATGAGAAAATAGATAACATAATTGATAAAGATGGAAAAATTTGGATTCCTGTATCTTCTAAAAAATTTGAAAATCAAATTTATTGGCATTTAAAAAATACAAATAAAAATCAATGGAGTTTTCCTATTTACACAAATATTAATAAATGGAATAAAAAACTTTTACAATGGACTGGAAATAGTTGTTACTGTGATAGTGTATTACAATGTTTATTCTATTTACCAAACTATTTTACTCATACTATTCTTCATGGTCCAGTGAATACATCAACATGTAGTTCTAAAGCAGTAACTGAAATACAAAGTGAATTATCTACAATAGCTGATACAATAAGAGGTAATGTTACTAAAACTAAAGATGTTAGAAAATTGAGATCTAAATTAGAAAAATGTAAAAGAAAATCAGAAAATTTCCATGGTACAGAATTTAGAGATGCTGGTGAATATTTAGGATATTTATTAGATTTTTTTCCAATTAGTAATACAAAAGTTGAAATAGAAGATAAATATTACTTAGATATAAACAATAAAGTTGTAAAACAAGAAAGTAGAACAATAAATAGTACAATAACAATAAATATTGATTTAAATATTAAATCAAATAATTTAAATGATTTTTTAAAACAAGTTGAAGATACAGGTAAATTAGAGGAACCAATAGAAGGTAAATATTATAGAATAATTACAAATAAAAAAATAGAAGCGGCTCCATATCTAGTATTTGAAGCTAATAGAAGGGATATGGATGATAACGTAAATGATAAATTTATAAATATACCAGAAAACATTAATTTATATGAACAAATTTTTATATGTGTAGGAATAGTTATATATGTAGGTGCTCATTTTGTATGTGTATTTAGAGATGAATTTGGTATATGGTGGTATTACAATGATTATCCTTCTCCTAAAATACGCAGAATAGGAAGCTTCGAAAATATGTTATTGAATGATAAAATAAGAAAAATGATTTCTACTTGGGGAACATTATATTTTTATATGAAAAACACAGAGATACAGAAAAAAGAATGGACAAATTTAGAGAAAAAAAAACCCCAATTGTAAATGTTAAAGTTGCTAATATAAGACCTAATTACGATAATTTGAAAGAATGGATAAAAGACCCTAATAATGTATATATAGGAAGACGTGGGGTAGTTTTTGTAACAGAGATAAATCCAGAAACTGGAATGATTGGAAAAAAACGTTTTCCTGCTTATGATTCAATATGGGCAAATCCATTTAAAATAGGTAAAGATGGAGACAGAGAAGAAGTTTTGAGAAAATATAAAGAATATATTACAATACGATTAGATAGAGAACCTCAATTATTAAAAGAATTAGCTAAATTGAAAGGAAAAAATTTAGGATGTTGGTGTTATCCCGATCCATGTCATGGTGATATATTAAAGGAAATAATGATAACAAAATTATAAGGAATTTTGAATAGTCTATTTAAAACGATTAAGTTATCTATTTAATCATGGCAACTGATGGAGATGACTTACCAATTGACGATCTTATTACTAAAATAGAAGGTAAAGTAGATAAATTTGATACTTGTAATGATGATACAAGTTTAAAGAAAAGTAGTATGTTTTCTTCTATAACAGAACATAAATATTTTAAATATATATATATCATTATACCAATTATAATTTTTGTATTATTTTTAATTTTGAAACCTGCATTTGTGAAAGTATCAATAGAAACAGATGATGGAGAAAAAAAAGTTGTAAGTTATAAAAAAATAATAATATTTACTGGTGCAATAAGTTTAATAATAAATATATTAGTATATTTTGGTATTAAAAAATTTATCAAGTAATTTATTATTTAAAATAATAAATTAAGATTTTCTAGATAGAGAAAAATATTTTATAACCCAATAGAGTATCATAACTAAAATTGCTTTAAAAAAAATTAATAAGTATGGTGTATTTTGAGTAAAAGGTATAATTTTATTTAAAAATTGATCAAAAGGAGGTAAAGAAAAGATTATGAATAAAATTCCTACTATTAAAATTCCTCTAAATTCATTTACTAAATTATTCATAACAGACGGAGTTTCTCCGAAAAGATTATCTACCACTTGAATTTCATTATGAGTAGGAATATTTTTATTTGTAGGTAAATTATCAATTTTATCTCCTGTAATTATTTCTTCAGTATTTGACATTTGTAATTGCTGTTATAAAGTTTTAAACCAATAACATTTATTAAAAAATGAGTCTTTCAATAAATAAATTAGGTAAAATACTTAAGAAAAAAGATTGGATTATTAAAAAAACTTTTAGTGTTTCTGGAATGTGTGTATATATAGAAATATTACATATAGATTCTGGGAAAACAATATTTATTTATATTCCTAGTAAATATGATATAGAAACTACAGAAAATTATGAAGATTATAAACTACATTATTTAGAAGTAAATGAAGAAGGAAATATTACTTCTGATTATGCAGAAGATAATGAAGAGAAGTATACAGAAATAGAAATAGATCATACAGAACAAATTAGAAATAGAAAAAATATCGAAAACTATTTAACTGATAATTATAGATGTCCTATTTCATTAAAAGAAATTAGTAAAAAAGATATACAACAAATAAAAGAGATATTTAGACAATTAAAAAGACTAAAATATTGTGTTGAAAATATTCCTTATAAAATATGTATATTATATAAATGTTATTTTTGTGTAATTCGTAGAGATAATACTTTTGATTTCTATTCTATTGAAAATTTAACAATTGATGATAAACGTAAATTTATCATGGTAACAGATCTAGAAACTGTTTATGAAGAAATAAATATTTTACATAATAATTCTGAATCTTCATATAATGGTATTTTGAATGTTTTGGAAAAAAATCAAGAAAAAAATATTAAAAACATCAAAAAAATGATAGAATATAAAAATAATTTTATCTTATTATCATCTCAGTTTAAAAATCGTAAACAAAAAATGTTTAAACAATTAGATAAATTAAAATATCTATTAGATGTATGTAATAAAATAGAATCTAGGTTACAACATAAAATTTTAAATATTGAGGAAAAATTCTCCAATAAAAATAACTTAACTGATGATATGAGAAAAAATAATATTATTTTTAATTCTAAAAAACAATTACATAATATTAGAGATTCTAAAATAGAAATAATAAAAGCTTTATTTACAGTTAATTCAAATATAGAAAATCTATTCTTAAGAATAGATCAACTTTGTTTTGATAATATAGTTATGTTCAGTACAATTATGAGAAATTTTGATGAATTAACAAAAATATAATTATTAATAAATGTCTAAAAATAAAAAATACAATCTCAAAAATAAAAAAAAAAATTCCTCTAATCCTGATATGACTAATGTCCCTTCTCCTTCTACAAGCACTATACCACAAAATGTTTTTCCATTTTGGTCAATTTTAGTTACTATTTTTATAATTATAATTGTAGTAATAACTTTAATTATATATTTTGTAGCAAGGAAAAATACTTTTAGTTTTGGATACGTTTTTTAATATTCTTAATATATAAATGACTATATGGAATACAGGATTAATTTGTGGACTTATAACAATTTTTTTCCTTTTTATTACAGTTATTATAATTATATGTATGCAAACAGAAACATTTAAAAATAAGTATTCTTATTACAAGTCCTTAAGAAAAGCCAAATTGCAAAATAAATTAAATCTTATTGGAGATTCTAAATACACAGGTCATTCTTATATAGAATCACGTAGAAGGAAAATTTAAAATTATAATATATTATATTATAATTTAACAAGTAATGTTAATGTAATACAGTACTATATAATTATATTGATTTATAGAATTATATAATCTCCTATAAATGTCTACAACAGCTATTTCTAATATTAATTCTACTGTATTAAATTTTTTAGAAAAAAATAATTTATCTAATAATGAATTGACAAAATTATGGATGGATAATAACATACAGAATGAACTCAAAGTAAGTCTTACTACTAAAAAAAATGTAGCAACAAGCAAACGTCAACCATCTGCATATTTATTATTCTGTGCTGATAACAGACAAAAAGTAAAAGAATTCTTATTAAAAGAACAGAAAGATATTAAGTCTTTTGAAATTACTCAAAAATTGGGTTTAATGTGGAAATCTATAAAAGAAGATCCTTCAAAACAAGAAGAACTAAAAAAATATCAAGATTTAGCTAATGCAAATAAATTTTCCGTAGAAGATAAACCTAAACGTGGTAAATCATCATATTTATATTTTTGTAATGATTTTAGAGAAATAGTAAAAAAAGATTTAATAAAAGAATTTAACACTGAACCAAAAGCTACCTTAATTACTAAAGAATTGGGTAAAAGATGGAATAAATTAAAGGAAGAAGGAAAAATAAGTAAATATGAAGATATGGCTAATTTAGATAAACAAAGATATTACGATGAAAAATCTAAAAAAATTAGCGATCAAGAAGTTTTAGTAAGTAAAAAAGAAACCAAAGAAGAAACCAAAGAAGTAACCAAAGAAGTAAGTAAAGAAACAACCAAAAAAACTAAAAAAGATAATAAGTTAACAGGATATCAAAATTTTTGTGAACAAAGAAGAGCAAGCTTAAAAAAGGAAAATCCTTCTAAAAAACCGATTGAAATTACTAAAATGTTAGCTGTTGAATGGAAAAATTTAAATTCTACTGAACAAATGAAATATTAAATTTTTTTATATTATTGAATATAAAAATGGGAAATAGTAATTCTAGTAATTCTAGTAGTTCTAGTAGTTCTGGTAATCTACCTAGTTGGGCTAAGATTGTTCTTATAATTATAGGCGGATTGTTATTTTGTGGTGCAATTTTTTTATTAACAAATTTGGTTACAACAATTAATAAAAATCCTGTCTGGCAAGGTGTTGAAGATGTAATGACAACTTTTGCAAGTCTGGTACAAGGAATATTAAGTGGATGCGAAAAGGCTCCAAATTGCACACCAGGTCAAACTTCTCCGGAAGAATGTGCAGCCATAAGTCCAGCTTGTACTTATAGTGAAACGGAAACAGTACTATCAGGTGGAACAGAACAAACTAAGGTTCAATCATGTACTGTAGCAAAAGGACAAGGTAATACTGGTCCTACAAAACCTTCATGTTCTCTTTTTGTAGGAGCTATATGTATGGCTGGATTACTTTTATTAGCTCCATTAGCTAGATATTTATATGCTACATCAATTGAGCGTTCTAAAGGAAAAACTATAGAAGATAAACCTAAAAATGATGTTGAGGCTGACAAAGCAAGAAAAGCTGGTATGAGAGACGCAGCTGCAGCTACGGGTGAATCAGTTGATGAAGTTACATCAGATTTGGTAGATGCAGATGCAAGATCTGGTGCTTCCGGATTGGGTGCTAAAGCTGGAATGATGACCACCACCGATTCAAGATTAACGACAGCGGCTGCACGATCAGGTGCTTCTGGTGCTGCTACCGCATCGGTTACTAATCGTATGCAAATGGGAGCAGCATCACAAGATGCGATAAGTAGAATGGAATCCAATGCACGCGCATTAGCTCAACATCAATTTGAAACAGACGCCAGGGCTTTAAAATTGTGGAAGGGTACGGACAGCGAGGCCATAGAAGGCGAAGGCGACTCCGCATTTGACACAGGCGAATCGACTGTTCCTGATGCGGTAAAAGATATGTCTTTTATGACAGGTTATTTCAGTGTACCTGATCATAAGGCTATCAAATTTAAAGAAAAAATTAATTTAGAACCACAAATTTCTGACATCTATCATCAAAATAATATGGAAGTTCCAGAAAGAATTCCATATAATGTATTTTACTTATTGTCACATTATAACTGGCATCATAAACATATGGAAAATCCGTTAAATAAATCATTAAACACCTCAATAAAAGGCTCACATTTAAGAAAAGGATCGCATTTTATTCTTAGACATTCAATAACAAAGTCAAATAATTGGCATTTAGTACCTGAAAAAGTGAAAAAATGGGAACAAGAATATTATAATAAACATGGTCATCATTTAAGCTTACCTAAAACTCATAGTTGGGCAGCTCCACATGATAAATTTTGGAATACACCCGATAAAAAACAACATTTAATAAGTCAAATGAATAATAGATAAATTAAATAGGAGATACTTTAGGACCACCACTATAACCTATACCACTCCATCCACCTTGATTTAATTGAGTTGGAGATGAATCAGTATTACTTTTTGCTTTATCAGCAGGTTTAGTAGTAGAATTTATATAATTATTAGAACCTATAAAAACAGATACGAACCATGTAATCATTGCTGCTGCAAATACTACACCAAAAGCAATAGAAAAAATTGTTGTTTTGTTCATTTCTATTAATAAATATTTCTAAAAAATCTTGAATTTGCATCATCAGAAGACATTAATCCTTCAACAGGATATCTAGTAATATTTTTTTTTACACTTTCAGTAAACATTCCTTCTTCTTTAATATAAGGAATTTGTGTTGATTGAGTAAATTGATTAAATTGTTTGTCAGGAGGAATTGGATGTATAGGAGGTATATTTTGAATAGGTTTATTCATAAGATTATAATTCATAGGTGGATTTTTAAGCAAAGGTTCTTTATATTGATAAGGACTATCATTAACTTGTGTAAAATTTTTTAAATTTTCATTTTGTAAAATAGGTAAGGTATTTATCCTAGGTTCTAACGTATCATAACCTGTTTTTTCTTCAGGCATAACAGGTACAAAATTTTTATTGTTAAATAGTTTAAATTTATCTGTATTCATGCAATAAACTTGATATGCATTTAATAATAATATAATTACTAATAATATAATTACTATGACACCAAAAACAATATAAGTCATTTGTACTTAGTAAATATTTTATTCACGTAAATTTTCTTCATGTATTGCACAATAAACAGATCCACCTAATTGCAATAATTTAATAATATTATTTAATTTATATTGAGTTTCCACTTGTTCTTTTAAAAACTCTTCAATAAAATCTTGAAATGCAGGATCATTACAAGAGATCTCATGTAACTCTAAAAGAGCAAGATAAGTAAATTTTTCTTGTGCTAATGCTATTTGATAAGCTGTAATTATTTTATTAGACGCATTTTCTAATTCAGAAATATCTATAGGCATACTATTTATAGAACCTACTGAACCTCCTCTTTTTATTTGATAATTCATAAATTCTCTACTATGTTTTAACTCTTCATCTGATTCTTTTTCGAAAAATTTAGCTATACCATACAAACCTCTTTCCGCATTTGAAAAATAATTACTTAATTCTTGATAAGTTGCAAAATTAGTTAACTCTAATTCTATTTGTTTATTTACTGCATTTTCTAATTCTTTTGTCCATAATTGTTTTTGAGATTCTTCAGTTTCTCCATTTTTATACAAAGCCAAATTATTATTGATCATTTTTTTTTGTATAAAAGTAAGCTTTAAAACTTTATTTATAAAAATAATAATAACAAAAAATGGATATACTTACAAGTGATTTAATTACATTTGGGAAATATAAAGGATATACTTTAAATGATGTTCTAAAAGATCGTAGTTATTGTAAATGGTTATTAGAACAAGAATGGTTTAGAAATGGTTATGAATATCTCTATAATAGAATTAATGAATATAAACCGAATACATATTTTATAAGAAAAAATGATAATCAAGATTTTCTTGAAAGTTATGAATATTTTAATCTATATAAGGTAGATGAAGTTAAAATTAATCTTAGTAACTGTGAAAAAATGTGTTATTCGTTTTACTTACAACAAATAGGTTTAATAAAAGATAAAATATACGAAAATTTAGAAAATGAAATAGATAATCCTTATGATATAAAAGCTCCAACTAAATGGCTTAAAAATTTTGAAAAAGAATATGCTATACCTAGAAAAGAATTTAAAGAATTTTTAGCACGATACGATCTAATAAATATACCTTATATTATTGAAAGAATAAAAAAAGAAGGTGGAATAGAATATAAAGGAGCTAAATCATTTCTAATAGCTAAGAATCACTCAGAAAAACAAGAAAAATGGTGGGAAGAAATTTTAAAAAATAAATATGGTGAAGATTTAGGTACACAATTTAAATTCGATAAATGTATTTTTGATTTTTTAAATATTTCTACAAATACAATATTTGAATGTAAATTGGGATTAAAAGATTTTAATGAAGAACAACATTTTAAATATAAATTAACACTGAAGAAATATAGAATTATTTACTTGATTGGTACAGATGGTGTAATAGATATGGAAAGGAAAAAAATATATACCGTTAATGTTAATTATTACAAAAATTATTTACAAAATATTTCTTCTTTAAAAAATCCATCTTATTTAGATAAATTAATCGAAAATTTTGAAGTCACAGAGATAGACTCTATATCTAATCTTTTTAGTGTATAACTTTACTTATTTCAATAATTGGGAAACATGCAACATTACTTCTTTTAATTTATTTAATTCTATTGGTTTATGTAAAAAAAAATTTACACCTAATTGTTTACATTTTTTTTTATCTTCATCCATAATAGATGCCGTTATTACTACTATTCTGGGTAAAATCCATCCTTTTTCTTTATATATTTCTATTACCTCAAATCCATCTATTTTTGGCATTCTTAAATCTAATAGAAGTATTTCGTATGGATCATTACTAGAATGACTATTTTCTATCAATTTTATAGCATCTACTCCATTATCAGAAAGATCAATATTAGTATAACCTAAATTTTGTAACATGGTATCTAATAAATTACGATTATATTGAATATCTTCTGTTATTAATATTTTTACATTTTTATTAAACATATCACATGAAGAATTACTAGGAAAAGGATAACTTATTTTCTCTCCTAAAAAACAATTTGTAATTTTATCACTAGTAAATATTTTATGTAGAATACTTATTAATGTATGTTTATCTACTGGTTTATCTATTTTATATTCAAAATGATTAGTGTTTATAAAACTATTCATATCAGACAGAGCGACTATGGGAAAAAATGGTTTTTCTTCTTTTATTTGTTTTGCTAAATGATTTGCATTACCTTCTAAACAAATATCTATGAAAGTTAAATCAAAAGAATATTTGTTTCCTAATATCATTCTTAATCCTTCTAAGGAAGATTTACATGTAATTACCTTTGTTTCTAATTCTCTTAAATAATTAATTAAATTTGTTGTATCATTATTATCTATAATTAAAATTAATTTATTCTTAAACATGCTTGTTTCTATATTTTTAGTATAATCTTCATTATTTATAAAATTAACACTCATAGTAAAAGTAGAACCTTTATTATATTCACTTTTTACTGTTAAATTACCACCTAATAATTTTGTTAATTTTTTTGATATTGCTAATCCTAATCCAGATCCGTTTGCAACATAATTATTTTCTACCTGTTCGAACGCGTAAAATATTCTTTTTTGATCTTGCTCATTTATACCAATTCCATTATCTTCTACTTTTACATATAAGATATCTTCAATAGTAGAAAAAAAAACGTTTATTTCACCTGATATATGTGTAAATTTATTTGCATTAGAAATTAAATTTATTAAAATTTGTAAAATTTTAGATTTATCTGCTATAATATTTTGTTTACAATTTGTATCAAAAAAAACCTTTATACTCTGTTCTTTATTTTTTATTCTTTGTGATATAGCATTCATAACCATTATTTCTAGATCTTTTAAAGCAAAACACTCATTATTTATAGTCATTTTACCTGAAGATATTTTTGCAAAATCTAAAATATCATTTATTATTTGTAATAATTGAACAGAACATTGATTCATACTATCTAAATAAGTTTTTTGTGTATTACTTAGTTCAGTATGATATAGTAGTTGATTATATCCTATTACACCATTCAAAGGAGTTCTTATTTCGTGACTCATATTAGCCAAAAAAAGATCTTTTTCTGAATATTTAGTAATTGTTTTTTCTAAAAGTAACTGTAGTATAGTAAATATAGAACCTATTTTATCCAAATAATGCTCATTATATCCATTAGGATTATTAAGTAAACATAATAATCCTAACGGATGAGAATTTTTTATAGGTATTAACATCATATTATTAAGTCTATCTGTAACTTTGAAATATTTATAAATATCTTCACTATTATTTATAATTTTATAATCTTCTAAAAAGTCAGTATATATTATTTTCAAATTACTATAATCATTTTTTTTTATCAAATTATATTTACCTATTTCATAACTATATAATAAAACAATCTGTGATTCAGTTTTTTCTTTTATATAATCTTCTATGTGATTTATATTAAAATCACGATTAATAAATTTTGATAAATCTATAGACATTTATTTAATAAAAATATAATTAAACACTTGATGAATCATTTTTTAATCTATTCATTTCATATTCTAACATAGAATCAGAAAATTGATTAATTTCAGTTATTGTAGATAATTTACTAGCTCCTGTTCTTTTACATTCAAATATTTTATTATTCTTTCCATTATTCTTTTTTAATTGTTTTTGGATTTCTAAAAGTTCATCCATTTTTTCTTCTTCATTTATATTTTCTGTATTAATTGAAATAACAGATGCATATTGATTTGGTAATTTCCAACCATTTTTTAGTGCCATTTTTTCATAGTGGTTATATATATGAGTAGGAATTAAAGGAGCTGATGCTATTAATTCATCATATTTAGAATCTATCCAATTTAAATAAGATTCTGGATTATTTCGATTTGGACGACTTAAGGCCAATTGTCTTCTTATATTTGATTCTAAACTAGCATATTTTGCTGCTGCTGATTTATTTAAATGACTTACTTCATCATATTTAGCAAATTTTATTATAGCCATGACTATTCCAGAAAAAAAACCAAAACATATTTCTGGTAAAGCAAAATAAGGACTGTTAGTTTTATCTAATACTATTCCTATACTATTCAAAATACCAGCCATAGGACCTAATATTATACCCAAAAATATAAGTACTGTATAAGCATTTTTAGCATATCTCGCTTCAGCTATATGCATTAATTTATATGCTCTTGAAGCTTCTCCTATTTCTTTCGCCATTTCTTCAATATTATGGTTCCAAGGAAAATCTGTAATTATTTCTACTTGACTGGGTAACTCCATTTATTAAATTTCTTAGATAAAAATAATATTTCTTTTAAACAAATGTCCGACACTAATCAAAATGTTCCGGCAGCGCAAATATGGCTTTTTTTTATTCTTATTTTCTTCTTAATTTGTCTAGCACTTTGTTTTACTCAATTATGTACATTGGCTATTAAAGAATTACAGACAGCGTGGACTATTTTATTTTCTTTCTTAATGACTATTGTAATTTACCTCGTGTGGTGGTTCTGTATATATTATCCTGTAAAGAATAAATCAGAAGTTGATTCACCAAACTTAAAAGAAACTTATACAAAAAATGATCATTTCGAATCAGAAAATGATATGAAAGATATAATGGATGAAGATAAAGAAATGGATGAAGAAATTGATAATGAAATAAATAAAGAAACTAATAATAAAATGAACGTTCTTCCAATTATTGATTCAAACAAAAATGATAATTTGGGAATAGATAACTATTTCGAGGTAACTCCTGCAAAATTTTGTTATAATGGAGGTGGAGGTTATGTAAAACCTCCTACACATTCACAACAAGAATATTGTCAGAAATTAATGTCTACAGAAGGAGGTAGAAATGTATATTATACATACAGTTGTCAACCAGGTTTATTTTCAGGTAGACCATTAAATATGCCAGCCCGTACAGAAGAATCAAATTCTTGTTGGCAAAATCCTATCAAATTAGAAGGAATAAACGGATTACCACCTCTTATACCTGAACATCCTCCTGTACTTTAATTATATTAACGCAAATACACTAGAAAAATTAATTCTAGGATTTTCGTGATGTTTTCTATGATAACTAGGTGATACAAATAATTTTGGAAAATAATCAGGTAGTTTTGAATGAATATAAAGTAACCATTGACTAAAAAGTAGACCAAATAGAATTAAAGTTGTTCTATTTGGTTTTACAATCAGTATGGAAGAATATAATGGCAATATTAACTGTATTGTGGAATCTAAATATCCAGTTCTAAATGCATCACAAGGTTCTGGGTCTTTTGCTTCATGGTGTATCATATGAGAATAATATATTTTCTTTCCTAACAATCCATAATGTGTAGCCATATGAATCATACTTTGAAATATATCTGTTATAGTTACAATTTTTATGATATTTATATATTCTATATTCGACCAATTATAGGTTTTTTCAGGAAATAATCCTGTATACCAACCAAAAGAAAATATAAAAAAAAGTAAGGGTAATCCTTCCATATGTATTTTTTTTGTCCATAAAAAAACACTAGGTATAATTGTAAATATTGCATCAAACATTATTTATAATTAAAAATTTATTTTTAAACTTCGTTCCAATACTCTTTACCATCTTTTATACAACCTCCGTGTTCCTTGTATACACGCATACGGGTATCAAAATGCTTTCTCAATGTAGGATTGTTGTCTATTAAATCAAATACTATTGGTTCGTTATCCTTTGTTCTAAATATTCTTCCTAAATATTGCACAAAATATTCTTCTATATCAGCAGCTAATAATAAAGTATCTAATTTAGAATGATCAAATCCAACTCCTACTTTTTGACATGTACCAACTAAAATTCTAGCTTCAGTATCAAATTCTTGATTTGCCCCAATTAGATGTGTTACATATTCACCAGCTTCTTTTAAAGAATTAACAATGTATAACCCTTGTTCTACTCTTTTTACTAGAACCAAAAAATTACGATCTTTCCATCCAATTATCAAATCTACAATAGAATCATTCCTATAATCATTTTTAGCTTGCGAATCTAATATTAAATTCCAGTTTAATCTCTTTGTTTTTATATCTCTTTCCACTGGTGGTTTATATCCTGTTTCTATTTTATATACAGTGTGTTTTCTATATAATTTTCTTACTATTTTATGAACACCAAAGTATAATTCTAATAATATGTTTAAACCATCAGGTCTATAAGGTGTTGCAGTTAGACCTATTAAATATCTTGGTGTTATAAAATTCATACATTTAGACAAAGTTTCAGCCATAATCATGTGTGCTTCATCTATTATTAAAGTACCAATGTCATCAAAAAAATTTCTACCCATTTTTTCAACATTTTGCGCATTTATTATGTAAAATTCAGCATTGTCATTAAACTTATCTTTTGGAGTTATAATTTGTATACAAGACTCAGGACAAAACTTTAATATAGATTCTTTCCATTGTTTTATCAAAACAATTTTATTAACTATAATTAATGTTTTGAATTTTATACTAGTTGCTAAATCTATAGCTCCGCAAGTTTTACCAAAACCTGGATAAGCACTTATCATTACTGATCCTGTTTTTGATAATACTTTTAATGCTTCTTTTCTAACTTCTTTTTGTTCCTCTCGTAATTTACCAATAAATTGAACATTTGTTGAACTGAAAATTTCTCTTATTGGTCTATTAAACCCTATTAATACACCGTATGCAAAAGGCAATCTTATATATTTATTATCAATTACATAGGGAAACAAAAATTTATTCGGTGCTCCAGAAAATTTACTTTCTATTTCTATAGTTAATTCCTTACTAATTCTTTCTCTTAATTCTTGTTCTAAAGATATCAATTCCCTTTTTAATGACATTTTAACTTTAACTTAATTTATTAAACTTAAAATTCATTTTTTATATAAATCTTTTATATTTAATTAAATATAAAAATGTTTAAGAAAAACCTATATGGCGAAAAATTAAAGATGTGTGAGAAAGGAAATAATGGTATTGGTTCATCATCTGTTAATGATAATACTTGTTCGGAAATGGGAGGTGGTGTTCATCAAATTTGTGTACGAAATATTGGACAAGGAAAAAGTTTTTCCAAAGAAACTGGTCAACAAGATTGGTCTTCAAAAAAAGGAATAAATAATCATTGTGCTTGTTTAGGAGCTTGGGCTTTATATGTAAGTAAAGGTCATAATGATAAATTTGTTAAATGTGATGCTATACCTGATACTATATTCAATCAAATATATCAAAAAAATTGGTCTACTTGGAACGGTCTAGAATTAGATAATCAAGCTGAAATAGGTTTAAAATCTATTTATGATCAATGTATAAAAGATGCTCCTAACCAAGAAGCAAAACAATATCTTAAATCAAAATATTATACTATGAACAATTAAATTCTAATCATCTATTTTTTCTATTTCATTTATATATTCCAAACTAACATCGATTAATTTTCTTTGCATTTTTACCGCTTTTAATGGATACTTACCAATTGATGTTTCGGCTGATAACATTAAACCAGTTGCACCGTCTAAAATTGCATTTACATTATCCGAAACTTCAGCTCTAGTAGGTAATTGATTAGAAATCATAGTTTCTAACAATTGTGTAGCTACTATAACTTCTTTATCACTCTTATTGCTAAATTTAATTGCTAATTTCTGAATAAATGGAACATGTTCTAATCCCATTTCTATTCCTAAATCTCCACGCGCAATAAGTATTCCGTCAGATTCTTCAATAATACTTTCAAGATTATCAACAGCCATAGGAGTTTCTATTTTAGCAATTACATTTATTTGTTTATTCATCAGAAGTGATCTTAAAAGTTGAATATCTTTTTTTTCTTGAACAAAAGATAATGCTATATAATCAACATCTCCTAAATGATTCACTAAAGCGATATCTATAGCATCTTTTGGTGTAATTGTATTAAAATTAACATTTTTATAAGGTAAGTTAAGACCTTTATTATTTTTTAAAACACCTCCTTTTTTAACTCTAGTAATAATACGATTTTCTTCTAATACTTTCATAACCTCTAATTCTATATTTCCATCATCCAAATATATTTTATCTTTTTCTGATACTGAATAATAAATCTCATCGTGAGGAAGATAAACCCTATATTTATAACTTTCTCTAGGTATTTTATCCAAAATAAATATACTATCTTCTTTTAAGATAGCACAACCTTTCTTAAATGTACCAATTCTAAATTTAGGACCTTGTAAATCTATTAACATTTTAACATCATTATAATTACTTTTTAAAGATTTTATATTGTCATATGTATACATAAATTCTTCAGTACTTTTACAATGACCCATATTTATTCTAAACGTATTTACTCCACATTCATGCATTTCCTTTAATTGTCCATAACTATTACAAGCAGGTCCAACAGTTGCTATTTGACTTATTTTTCTACATGGAATAGAAAAACCAAGTACTGGATTAAACAGTAATATAATATAAATAAATTTAAACATTTTATTATTTAAATTATTCTTTTAACTCAAATTCATTTTTTTTATTTACAAAAGTGTCTTTATTAACTATAACAAAAATCATAGAAATTATGCCAATTAAGAACACTATATTTAAAATTCCTAAAATTATTTTAGAAGAT
>MDTB01068309.1_pt1 | contig 33694 bp, 28 predicted proteins | sample 811161 | NCBI WGS metagenome assembly MDTB01 (sample SAMN05326650, study PRJNA326480) | marine metagenome | isolation source: seawater | place: Mediterranean Sea | collected 2009 | reverse complement strand
GGTTGATGGAAGGCTCGAAGGCTTGACCCATGCACCCAACCGAGATTTATTGCAGTTTTGGACGGCGACACGCTCGCCCTGATTCCACAGCGCACGGGGCAGGCATCGGCGTTTGCCTGTGCGGATTGTCGCGCCAGTAGTTATTTATTTCGGAAATCGTAGACTTTGCCCAAATCACCTCTTACCCCGGTTGAAACCGGCGAGATTTACGACCAGATTACTCAACTCTGGACTTCCGATAAATTCGATCGTAGCAATGGTATTGCAGTACACGAATATGCCATCGCGTTCACGCAGCGTCGCCGCAGGGCGTTGGATGTGGGTTGTGGTTGTAGCGGCCGCTTCATAGAACTCTTGCAGGGCCATGGGTTTGCCCCGATAGGAATTGATATATCCAGGCAGATGATTGCGTTGGCTCGCCAACGTCATCCGGAAGTTCAGTTACATCATGCAGACATCTGCAACTGGGAATTGCCCACCACCTATGACTTTATTACGGCTTGGGACAGTATCTGGCATGTGCCGCTATCGGCGCAGAAGGCTGTTTTTACGAAGCTCGTAAAAGGGCTTGCTGAAGATGGCGTGTTGATATTTAGCTGTGGTGGAACAGACGAAGTGGGGGAGCTTTACGACAGCACAATGGGGCCTGAAGTATATTATGGTTCGCTAGGTGTAAATGTCATCCTGGCGCTGCTTGACGAACTGGGTTGCCGCATACGACACGTTGAGTTTGACCAATACCCCGAACTGCATGTCTGCATCATCGCCCAGAAGTCGTCAAACCTCGCAAGTCGAGCTTTGGATTAGACTTGGACTCTCTGCTCTGTCCGGGATTCACACTAAACTGGGAGCAATCGCTCATTCCAGCATTCAGTAGAGGTGACAATATGAAAATAAGAAAACTCACTTTGATTCCTTTTCTTTTACTGGTGCTTGGGGTCCCGCAATTGCCAAGTTTCGCTGAAGAGGAGTTGCCCCATGCCTACCCCCGTATTGGCGTGCGAACCCTGTTTGAAAACGAAAGGGTTTACGCATGGGATGTCACCTGGCTGCCTGGCATTTCACAACCCTATCACCGCCATCGATATGATTTGGCTGCGGTTTATTTACGCTACGGACCTATACGCATTACCACGCTGGATGGCACCGAGAATCCTCAGACACCACCTTTCGATATCCCCCGACCTTTTTTCCAGCCTGCTGGAGTGACGCACAAGGAAGAGATGGTTCGCTTTCCGGAAGATACGCCAACACGCTGGGCCATTATGTTCGACCTCAAGGACGTGCTTGGGCGGAGAGTTGATGTGATCAGAGGTACGGAAGCCGCGTTCCCGCGTTCAGGCGCCGAGTTGGCTATCGATAATGAGCGCGTTCTGGAGTGGGTTCACGGTTGGCAAGAGGGCCAAGCTGGCGAGTTGATGACCTATGAACGGGATGCGCTACAAGTGTTCAGCGAACCCGGGATACTCGAATATACCTTCGCCAGTGGCGTTACTCTGACCGAGGCTTACGCTGTGGGCGACACGCGTTTTATTGCTGCAGGTACGGTCAGGGCTGAGAGAGCGGTGATGGGATCGCCGCAAGCGGTTACCATTGAGTTAAAGTAGGAGCTCGCTTGCTGTACTTCGCCTATGGATCAAATATGTCTGCGCCGAGACTCGGGGAGCGGGTTGGCATCACGTCAGTTGTCGGAGTAGCAACATTGGCTAATCACGTATTGCAGTTTCACAAGCAAAGCGACGACGGTTCTGCAAAATGTAATATCGCTTACGCGACAGAACGCGATGTGTTTGTGCTTGGAATCGTGTTCGACCTGCCTGAATCGGGGAAGCCTGCGCTTGATCGATTCGAGGGAGTAGGGCAAGGATACGAAGTCAGAACCGTGACGGTGACGCTGGTCGGCGGGCAGGACATCAAAGTCTTTACCTATTGGGCCACCAAGATAGACCCCAGGCTCAAGCCTTATCACTGGTACAAACACCATGTCCTTCATGGTGCACGAACTGCCGGCTTATCCGATCGCTATATCGCGAGAATTGAAGCAGTGGAATCTATCGAAGATCCCAATGCTGATAGACATCGCAGGCAGATGAATATGTACCGTTAGGCATTTGATAGGGTTGCTGCTGGTGCAGGCAATGCCGTCGTTACGCCGCAGGATAAGAATGATAGCCAATAAAAAACCCGATCGCTTCTGCAAGTGATCGGGTTTTTGTTTTTTGCCAAGAGGGTGTCAGGTTTAGTGATCGCCACCCGGCGCTGCAGCAGGCAAGGCCATGGCTGTCAGCTTACTGCCGGTTTGCAGCATGATGTACTGGTGTCCCTCATGAACCCAGGTGCTCATGCCATAGCGGCTTCGCGCTGGTACTTCGATTGCGGCTTCAGTCTCACCGGTTGCCTTGTTAATTGCATAGAGCATCGGCGTGCCATCAGTTTCAGTGTCGGAGTAGAGCAGCATGTTGGATGTCACAGTCATTGGCACTAACGCACCGGTTCCGGTATTGCCAACATCCAGATTGTTTGCCTCAATCACCTGCTGAACGCGGGCGGGCGTATTGCCAGTTGGAATCATCCATTCATGCTCACCTGTGTTCATGTTGATCGCCGTAATGCGGCTGTAGGGTGGCTTGAAGTATGGAATCTGGGCCGGGTGACGAGGAGAGCCTGCACCTGGTCCATTAGCATACTGGGCGTAGGTGGTTCCGGTAGGCAGTTCGTATTGCAGGTCAGCCTCTTCACCAGGTACTAGCTGTACCGGGCTGCAGGCTGAGCGCGAAGATACGTACAGCATGCCTGTAGTTGGATCGGCCACTGCTGGTGCCGTAATGTTGGCACCACCACCACCGCCTGGACAGAACATAGCGGCTCGCTTGCCTGATTCATGACCACGCTGGATCGGAGGCAGGAATAGCGGTCCCATCATATAGTCGGCCATCGCCGTGATAGCCTGCTGACGCAATTCTGGTGTCCAGTCGACCAGGTCGTTGACTGAGATTCCCTGAATATCGAAAGGGGCGGGCTTGGTCGGGAAGGGCTGGGTAGGCGACAGCTTTTCACCTGGCACCGTTGATTGCGGTACCGGCCGTTCTTCGATTGGCCAGATTGGTTCACCTGTCAAACGGTTGAAGGCATAAACAAAGCTTTGCTTGGTTACCTGCATCACTGCCGGTATTTCCTGCCCATCAACGTTCACGTCCATCAGGATTGGGTTCATCGGGTTGTCATAGTTCCAGATGTCGTGATGCACCATCTGAAAATGCCAGGCTCGCTCACCGGTGGATGCATCCAGTGCGATAAGGCTGGTGCCGTACAGGTTGTCGCCTGGGCGGAAGCCGCCATAGTAGTCGATGGTTGCCCCGTTAGTCGGCACATAAACCAGGTTGTTTTCCACGTCGGCGGAGATAGGTGCCCACGAGGAAACGTCGCCGGTCCACTCCCAGGCATCATTTTCCCAGGTCTCATGGCCATACTCACCGGGACGCGGAATCACGTTAAACTTCCATTTGAAGTCACCGGTACTCTTATCGTAAGCCAGGATATCGCCCGGAATATTTTCGATCCGGGACTGGTGGTAGCCTTGCTCAGCGGAGTTACCAATGATTACCGTATCGTTAACAACGATTGGGGGAGATGACGCGGTGATATATCCAGTCTCCAGTGGCACACCATCATAGGGGTCGAAGGGATGGCCGAGGTCAGCCAGCAGATCCACTACGCCGGTTTCGGGGAAGCCATCAACAGGGACGGGCTGGCCAAAGCCTTCCAGCGGGGTACCGGTGACCGCATCGAGAGCAACCAGGAAGAAGCCTGGTGTTACGATATAAATTACACCGCGTCCATTCACCTCATCGTAGGCTATGCCCTTGCCGTAGTCGGCGCGCATGGAATATTCCCAGCGGGCCGTATTGGGCAGGCGATAGCTCCAGGCTGTCTCTCCAGTCTTGGGATCAATGGCTACCACATGGCGGCGAGGACCGGCCACGGTGTACAGCATGCCATTAATGTAGCTAGGCGTGGCACGACCGCTGCTGGCACCCATGCTGGCGCCATCCCATTCCCAGACCACTTCCAGGTCTTCAAAATCGTCGATGTTGATTTCATCGGCGGGAGAATAGCGGGTATGGGCAAAGTCATTGCCGAGGGTGTACCACTCGACTGAATCCTGGGCCATTGCGCTTGCGGAACAGGCCAGAACCAATGCTGCGGTTGCTACAGATTGAACGCTTTGCAGAATAGTTCGTCTTATTGTCATTATTAGCCTCACTGAGATATTGAGAAATCCAGTTAGTACTGCGTCGGGCTGTTTATTTCTCTTAAAAACTACATTAGAAACAAAATGTTAAGGTATTGACGCGCGAACCGTGTCGCAACGCCAACACCGTTTTTGAGGCTACCGTAAGGAATGGACTTTGTCTACGGCCAAAAAGACCCTGCATTGCGCAGAAACGGGCTAAATATCAGGCATTTGGAAGTTCGCTGCGGCCAGTTCCTGGCGCAGTTCATCCCGCTGGTTTGCCGTGAGGGGCTGCAGAGGTGGCCTGACTCGAAACCAGATCGGGTCATCGCCATAAATTGCAGTCGCCGCCTTCAGGGCAGGAATCATGGGGCGGGACTGGAAGATGCCGCGTATGGTGTTCAGCCCAGCTTGTAGCTGCTCCGCATCAGCGGTCCGCCACTGGTCGTATAGTGTTTTGATGGCGCCAGGATTGACATTGGCCGTTGCTGAGATACAGCCCGCGCCACCGGCCTGCATGTTCTTGAGCAGAAAGCTCTCCGATCCACAGAACACCCGAAAGTCTTCGATGCCCAGTTCATTCAATGCCTGGGTATGCGACCAGTCGCCAGAACTGTCCTTGATGCCGGCAATCTGGGTTGGATACTTCTCGGCCAGTTGCTTGATCACCGTATGGGGAATTGGCACATTGGCCACTGGCGGAATATGGTAGAGATAGACTCGCAGTGTCGGGTCGTCCACACCTTCAATCACCGCGCTAAAGAAATCGACAAGCCCGTCATCGGCCACGCCCTTGTAGTAAAACGGCGGCAGCATTAGCGCCCCACCACAGCCTAAGTTCACCGCATGAGCGGTAAGCTCGATGGCGTCGGTGAGGGCGCAACTGCCGGTGCCGGGCATCAGCAGCGCCGGATCGATACCACCTTCTACCAGCATGGTTAGCAGGTCTTTCTTCTCCGCGAGACTCAATGAATTCGCTTCGCTGTTGGTGCCAAACACCGCGAGACCGACACCCTGGCTCACCAGCCACTGGCAGTGTTTAAGAAAGCGCGCATAATCTGGGCGCAGATCTTCGTTAAAGGGGGTAATAACTGGTGCAAGTACGCCGCTAAATCTCGATGAATTCAAGGTTGGAGTCCTGTTAGTCGCGATGATATGGAGTCGCTCCGACTTGCTGGCAATGTGGACGAATTGCTGACAGCCCCTGCTGCGTGCTGACAGCACTTTTGATGTCAGATCGACCTAGACTATAGTTTCACGCCAGCCGTAATCTGAACAACATGCCATAAATGGTGCTTAACCGCCAAATAGTTGCGAGACATGATGTCTAGATGCTTTGGTGCAAGTAGCCATTGGCAACAAAAACTATTCATCCTGATCGATGCGCGCCTGGGTGGTGCTCACTCATTTTCAGGTGAAGTTCGAAGAATCCAGGATTCCTCTGTTTACTGCGGATTAACAGCGTGCCCTAGCGCGATACTCGTCCAGCCTGGTGGCTGAGCAAATAAGCGGCACCCCTGCAGGAAAAGAGGCTGAGCTGTTGGGGAGTTTGCGGACAGTAATGCCTACTCTACGAAAGCGGTCTGAACAGTGTTTTTGTTAATTTGTTTGTAAACTATGCTGATGAAAGCGGCAGAGACAGAGAGGTTCAGCCCGATATCAAGGTTTTCATTGCAGAGGAGGGCGATCAAGTCCGCATTGAAATTACTGTTATCAATGGCAGTCCCTGTCTGTGGTCAGAACGGCTATTTGAGTCACTCTGGAGTGAAAAAGGGGGTGGCCTGGGAATTGGGCTATATCTCATGAGGCAGCTAATTACGGAGGCTGGAGACACCTTGCAGGCATTTACACCTACCCAAGAGCCTATGATATTCGTAATATCTTTGCCGCGTTCTTTGTAAATTAAATCTACATATTACGGAGACTAACGGCCACCTATATAGCCCACGCCAATTGTTTCTCGGTTCAGATTGATGAACACGAATTTAAGTATTTCAACGAGCTTAACCGGGGAGAACAATAATTGAAAAACTCGATCCAGACAGTTCAGGCAAGGCGAAGCCAACAAGGCTTCACCCTGACTGAGATCGCTATTGTCTTGGTGATCATCCGTCTGCTGGTGGGTGGTGTAATGCAAGGGCAGCAACTCATCGAAAACTCACGCGTCAAGCAAACTGTTAAAGACATGAATGGCACTGCTGCAACTGTATTCGCCTACCAAGATCGCTATGGCCGTACGCCTGGGGATGATGGTTCTACTGCAACAGTACAAGGTCGCGGTTCCAGCTGGAGCAGCGCCAATATCGGTGGCGATGCCGACGGCCAACTCGAAACTAACCGTAACCAGACTTTTAACGGTGCTGTTGAAGGTGACGCTTTCTGGCGTCAGCTGAAAGCTGCGGGTTTCATCGCTGGTGATCCAGCTGATACCTGTGTAGCTGCTTTGCCTTCAAATTCCTGGGGTGGTCTGGTTGGTTTGACTTCTCAGATTGTAATGGGTGGACTCGGCGGCAACAAAGTTTACCTGAGCCAGGTTCCAGGTTCTGCCGCAATCGCGATCGATGGTGAAATAGATGATGGTTCCGGTGCCACAGGTCGTCTGCGCGCTACGCAAGGTACTTCAGGACAAAACACGTTACCTGCCAGTGGTGCGCTTGGTGGCAGCGGTGTTTACTCTGAAGATAACGTGTATTCACTTTGCCATCGCATGTAATTCAGTGAGTTTTCTCAGGTTGCTCCCCTGAACTAAAAAGCCCGGTCGAATTCGACCGGGCTTTTTTTGTACCTTGTATTCGTTGATGCTCGCGCTTAAGTGTCGTTTTTACCAGCCTGGGCACCAAACACAAAGCTTAGAATAAGCAGTGGCCAGATACCAACGTGGATCATGACGTCGGCGGTATTGAATACATAGTTCCAGAATGGAATATGTTGGATGTCAATGAAATCAATTACACTGCCATGCAGCAAGCGGTCAACGATATTGCTAGCACCGCCGCCCACTACAAAACCGAAGCAAATGTATTCATAGCGCTGCAGGTCTGGGCTTAGCCACAGATAGGCAGACACAGCCAAAAGTAGACCGATGCTGACCAGGGCAAACAACCAGCCTGAGCCTTGAGCCAGGCCAAACACACCTCCAAAGTTTCTTATATGAGTAAAATGTATGAAGCTATTCAGTTCAACGGTGGTGTTCTGTGGAATGCTGCTGTTTACCCAGAGGCCGATAGCCTGTGACAGCAGCAGGACCGAAACGGCAATCACTGTAAACAGCAGCATGTTATGGGCGCGGTTAACCAACGATGATTCTTCCCTTTCAATCAGTCTTTTGCATTAGCAAGCATACCACATCAGTGCAAAATCGAAGCTTCACCAGCGACTAGGGTGGTGTTTAGCGAGTAGTAATAAGAGGGCTATCATGAGAGAGGCTTTCAATGGCGGCTGAGCAAGACAGGGCTGAGCAAAACAGCGTAGAGCAAGGAGTGAGTGCCGCGCGGAGTCGGCGTCGCCTGATGGTGGCGCATACTTACCTGATGTTGAAACGGAGCGAGCGCTACCTGCCCCCGATTGTGCGTGGTTTGCTAGGGTTCATGTTGATGCTGCTGGGCGCGCTCGGGTTTCTGCCGATTTTGGGTTTCTGGATGATTCCCCTGGGTCTGGCCCTGTTGGCTACTGATATTCCGCCGTTTCGACGCTGGTTGAAGACGCAGATCAATGCGCGTCGCAGGCACAATAAACCCTAGTTTGCTGCTTTTCCTGCGTCCGTCCGTTCAGCTTCTGACTTGCTCGTATGGTTGATCGGCATACTGCACGATGTGCAGATCGCCGGCGTCGTTTACGCTGATAATATTATGGGCACAGTTGTGCATAAGTGGCGGTGTCCAAAGCTGGTCCATGCTCAGGTCTTCGATGTGTGCCAAGACGGTCTTGATGAGCGCGCCATGACTTACCAGCGCCACACGCTCGCCGTGGTGGTCGTGCTGAATCGCTTTAATCGCTTTCATGGCGCGATTCTGCAATTGGAAAAATGACTCGGCACCGGGGACGTCGAACTTATGGGGTTCATTCCAGAAATGGTAGTAAGAGTCAGGAGTTTCTGACTCAATTTCTGCATAGAGTTTGCCCTCCCATTTTCCCATATGAATTTCGCGTAATGAATCCAGGTAGGTGATCGTTTTCTGCCAGGCAGGAAAGGCATGATCGGCAGTCTGCCGCGTGCGCAGGCTGCTGCTGCAATAGATCGCGTTAAACTCGATATTCTGTATGCGTTCCCCGAGGCCCTTGGCCTGCTCGATGCCGAGATCCGTAAGTCTGGATTCGCTCTGCCCCTGGACCCGCCGCTCCTCGTTCCAGTTGGTCTGACCGTGCCTGATGAGATGCAGCTCCATGACTAGCCCTGGCTCCGGGTGCGCGCTACTGCCTCTTGCCATCCCTGATACTGTTGTTCTCTCCAACTCTCATCTTTTGCTGGTTTGAAGGCTTGCTGCAGTTGCCACTTTTCAGAAATTTCCTCCAGTGAACTGAACAAACCCTGCTGCAGCCCTGCCATATAGGCCGCACCTAAGGCAGTGGTTTCAATAATTTCTGGCCGATGAACCTCAGCATCCAATACGTCAGCGAGTTTCTGAAGCACGTAGTTGTTTTTTACCATGCCGCCATCCACTCTCAGGGTGGAAAGTACCGCGCCATCAGCAGCGATGGCCTCCACCAGATCCCGAGTCTGATAACACACCGACATCAGTCCGGCTGTGACGATTTCCTTAATCCCAGTGTCTCGCGTCATGCCCAACAAGGCGCTGCGCGCGTCTGGATCCCAGTAGGGCGCGCCCAGTCCGGTGAACGCGGGCACGAGATAGACTGACAGATTGTCGGGTGTCGCCTCAGCCAGCGCCTCGGATTCGGCCGCGTCATCAATAAGCTTCAGGCCATCCCTGATCCACTGCATTGTCGCTCCTGCCATAAAGATACTGCCTTCGATCGCATACACAGTCTGACCATTGAGTCGGTAGGCGATGGTGCTTAACAGCTGGTTGCTGGATTTCAGCATGTCTTCGCCAGTATTCAACAACAGGAAACAACCAGTGCCGTAAGTGCTCTTTGCCATTCCGGCTCCGAAACAGCCCTGCCCAAATGCGGCGCTCTGTTGATCACCAATCATTCCTGTAATTGGCACAGCGGAGCCAAAAAAGGATGCCTGGCTCAGTCCAAAATCTGCGGCGCAGTCTTTTACTTCAGGCAATATCGCAGCGGGCACGTCAAAAAGCGCCATCAGTTCCTCATCCCAGCATTGTTCCTGGATATTAAACAGCATGGTGCGTGATGCGTTGGTGGCATCGGTACAGTGGCTCTGCCCGCCGGTAAGGTGCCAAAGTAACCAGCTATCGATGGTGCCAAAAGCCAATTCGCCATTCACGGCCCTTTCCCTGGCGCCCGGCACTGCATTGAGAATCCAGCGAATCTTGGTGGCAGAAAAATAAGAGTCCAATAGCAGGCCGGTCTTATCCTGGATCTTCTCCACTAGTCCAGCTTGCTGTTTTAGCTCAGTGCAATAGCCACTGGTACGCCGGTCCTGCCAGACAATGGCGTGATGGATGGGCTTGCCGGTAGCCTTGTCCCAGACAACTGTTGTCTCACGTTGATTGGTGATGCCGATGCAGGCGAGATCAGCCCCTGTAATTCCAGTAGCTTCCAGTGCGGCGCGGCAACTCGCGAGGGTGGTGTCCCAGATCTCCTCGGCATCATGTTCGACCCAGCCATTGTCAGGAAAGTGCTGGGTAAATTCCTGTTGTCCAACGCCCAGTTGATTGCCGCTGGCGTTAAAAACCAATGCGCGGCTGCTAGTGGTGCCTTGGTCGATTGCGAGAATATATGTGCTCATGCTGGGTCTCTCTAAGTCTTATTGTGTGGTCTTAATCCGGTCAGAAATTTACTCTGCGGATTGGTTTTCATTATCTGTGCACTATGGGCGTTTTTTGTGATCGTTTTCGCTTGAAGTACCTAAACTTTTTAGTAAGCGGGTCGGAGAGCCATGGTACACTAACCTGAACAATGATTGGCGTGCTCCGCGCCGATTTGTAATGCTCCACTTAGTCAGAATTAGCCCTGTGAATCAAACACAAACAGACTATGACCTTCTGGTGATTGGCGGCGGGATCAATGGTGCCGGGATTGCTGCCGATGCGGCCGGTCGTGGCCTCAAGGTTGCCCTGGTTGAGAAAGGTGACCTGGCTAGCGCTACGTCATCCTGGAGTTCAAAGCTGATTCACGGTGGGCTACGCTATTTAGAGCAGTATCAGTTTGCCCTGGTAAGAAAGTCCCTGCAGGAGCGGGAGATTCTCACCGCTGCAGCGCGGCACATTATCAAACCTCTGGCCTTTCAAATTCCCATGTTGGGCAACTCGCGCAACGGTTTGTTGCTGCGCGTGGGATTATTTGTGTACGACTATCTGGTCCAACGCGGACACTACAAGCGTTCGCGTTCATTGAGTTATGGTGTCTCAAGTCCACTTAACTCAAGTATTCGCAGTGGGTTTGAATACTGGGATGCACAGGTGGACGATTCGCGCCTGGTGCTGATCAATGCCTTGCAAGCACAGGAGCACGGCGCAGATATTCTAACCCGGACCGAAGTTGTCGACGTGTATTCGGATGGCTACGGCTGGCACGTCATGGTGCGTGACCATATCGAAAATACCGACCAAAAGCTGCGCTGCAAGGTGCTGGTTAACGCGGCTGGCCCGTGGGTAAGTCAACTACACGCCAAGCTCATGGGAGACGAGGCATCTTACAAGTTGCGCCTGGTCAAAGGTAGCCATATTGTGCTGCCGAAATTGCATGATCAGGACAACGCATTTCTGTTGCAACACCACGATGGTCGGGTGATATTTGTGATTCCATACCTGGGCAAATATTCGTTGGTTGGTACCACGGAGGAGGAATATGAGGGAGACCTGGATAAACCGACAATTTCCGATGCAGAACGGGATTATCTGATTGCAATCGTCAATCTCTACTTCAAAAACAGCGTTTCACGTTCCGATGTGGTAGGCAGTTATTCCGGAATTCGGCCACTGATAGAGTCAGAGGGCACAGCAGCGACGAAGGTGTCGCGAGACTACAAGTTGCACCTCGACAAGAAGCCCTCACCACAGCTGTCCGTTTATGGTGGCAAGGTGACAACGTACCGGGTATTGGCGGAGCAAGTCATGAACCAGCTAGGGCCATTCTTTCCACGCACCAGAGGCAGCTGGACTAAACGGGCCACGCTTCCTGGAGGGGATTTCGAGTTGTCAGAGAACCTGTTTCAGGATCTTGCCAGTCAGTATTCCTGGCTGCGGCCTGACATTATCAAGCGCTGGCAGCGTAGTTACGGCACTCTTGCCTTCAAGATTCTCAAAAATACTCGCAGTATGGGAGATATGGGTGTTTGTTTCGGTGCCAACCTTTATCAGAGGGAGGTGGACTACCTGTGTGAACACGAGTGGGCTCATACGGCTGAAGATATTCTCTGGCGCCGCACCAAGTTGGGCTATCAATTCTCAGATAGAGAAGTCGAATCCCTTTCTAATTACCTCAGTCAGTCCCGTGATGCCGCATAATCAAGGTAGCGCAATGAACGCAATTTGAAAGAGGGCAGTCATGCGATGCCGCTCCATCAGGACAGTGCCTAGCAAGGTTCCTGAATCGGCGCAGTTCGCGCCACGCTGCCTGAAAAAGCCGCCGTTACCATTAGTCTCGATCGAAGCAGCTCAGCCTGCAGCTATTGCCCTTCTTTCCTCATCAGGGATGCGATAGTCTCTAGCTCTCTGTGTGGATCGATTCAGGAGAAAACCATGGCCGGATCACGAGGGCTGCCTACAATGGTAGCGCGTCTTACACTGGTTCTCATCACATTGCTTTGTCTTCCGCTAGCACTTCAGGCTCAGGGACTTTTCTATCCGGAGGCGAGAAGTGGTGGCAACTATATGCATAATTTTTATTTTCCACCGGCGCCGAGTTCAACCCCCTGGGCACCGGACTGGTCACCAGATGGTGAGTGGATTGCTGTTGCCATGCATGGTTCTATCTGGAAGGTGGACCCGCAGACCGGTGTAGCCTACGAGCTGACTTACTCCGAGGCCTATCACTCTTCTCCAGATTGGTCACCGGATGGACGCTACATTGTATTCACCGCCGATTACGAGCATCAGCGCATACAGCTTGAATTACTGGATACAGAATCTGGTGAGATCACTCGTCTAACCGATGACACTGCCGTTTATACCGATCCGGTTTTTTCTCCGGATGGATCCCGCATAGCCTATGTCTCTACTAACCCCAATGGCTACTTCAATCTCTACATCAGGGACTTTGCCGATGGCGACTGGGCTGGTGATCCGGTGGCAGTGTCAGCAGACAATGACTACGGGCGCAACCGACTCTATTTTGGCAACTGGGACATGCATATCACGCCGAGCTGGTTTCCTAACGGTGAAGAGCTGCTGGTGGTGTCTAATCGTAATGTTCCGCTGGGCTCCGGCAATGTCCTGCGCGTACCTGCCATTGAGAACGGTATTACCCAGGCTACTACCGTTCTTGCTGAGCAAACTCTGTATCGACACCGGCCAGATGTCTCCATTGACGGCAAACGCTTTATCTATACCTCAACCCGAGGTTCCGCCGATCAGTACAATAATCTCTACGTGCAGCCCACGACTGGTGGTGAGCCCTACAAGATGACCTTTTACACCCATGATGCATTTCATCCGCGTTGGTCTCCGGATGGTGAGTGGATAGCCTTCATATCAAACGAGCCGGGTGTCTCACAACTCAAGTTGCTGGAAACCTATGGGGGAAAACTGGAGTCGGTAGATATCACTGAGCATCATTATAAACGCCCTATGGGAGTGCTCAAGGTCAGGGTAACGGAATCCGGTCATCCCGAGCCTATTCATCATCGGGTGCACCTCACGGCCAGTGACGGGAAACTATATACACCGCTCTCCGCCTATGCGCGTGCTAGCGGCAGGGGTGATCTGATTTTTCATAATCCGGGTGAATTTTCACTACAGCTGCCGGTGGGTGAAGCTGAATTGACCTTTGTGAAAGGCTTTGAATTTTTTCCGCAAACTATCAGTGCTGATATCGAAGAAGGCGAGGTCACAGAGCTACAGGTTAGCCTCAAGCGACTGACTGATATGGGCGCCAAGGGTTGGTATAACGCGTCAACCCATGTGCATGCAAACTATGCTGGTAATCTGCACAACACACTTGAAAACTTGATGATGATGTCACGCGCAGAGGATCAGGATCTGGTACTTGAGCAGGTGGCCAACAAAGACAATCGGATTCTCGATTATCACTATTTCGAGGCGGGGGGTAACGCCCATTCCGTATCGGAGCCAGACCAGATTGTGGTGGTGGGTCAGGAATACCGGCCGCCTTTTTATGGCCATATTTTTATGTTCGGCTTATCCGAGCACCTCATTTCACCGTTTGTCACTGGCTATGAAGGCACGGCCATTGAAAGTCTTTATCCCAGCAACACGGACATGATGATGAAGGCAAAGGCGCAGGGTGCAGTAACCGGCTATGTGCATCCCTACAATGACGACAATGATCCACTGCTGGGTAATCTCGGTGGTGGCAAGGGCTTCATGGTTGATGCCGCGCTGGGCGCCACTGACGCTCTGGAGTGGTCTGATGCCAATCGCGCTGGTTTTTTCCCACTTTACGCGGCCTGGAATAATGGCCTGCGCGTGACGGCGACGGGTGGCGAAGACTCTATCAGTTCATTACACCGCAGTAAGCTGCTGGGTTCGGTGCGCACTTATGTCTACACCGGCAGCCAGGGGCTGGGCATGCATGCCTGGTTCGATGCGATGAAGCGGGGTCGCGCGTTCGTTAGCTCTGGTCCACTGCTGGAGTTCAGTGCGGGAGAAGCGCTTCCTGGTGACACAGTTTCACTGCCGGCGGGCGGTGGAGACGTGAGTCTCAAGGGTTGGCTGCGATCAGTTACCGAGTTAGAGAACCTGATGCTGATCTGCAATGGACAGGAAGTTGAGCGTTTCAGTCTTGGCCGCAATGGCATGAGCTATGACCTTGACTACAGACTTGAGGTTGAACGAAGCGGCTGGTGTCACCTGCGCACTGAAGGTGCGCCGGAACATCGCTTCCCGTTGGATGTGGCTTATACCCAGGCGTTCACCAATCCTATCTGGTTCCAGGTAGGGGATGAGCCTATTCGCAATCCGGAATCTGCCAGCTATGGTCTGCGCTGGATCGATCGCTTGCAGGAACTGGCGGAGGCTTGGCCTGACTGGCGCTCAGAGGCGGAGAAGGATCATGTCTACGGTCAGTTCGATGCGGCCCGCGAGGTCTATCGCGCTAATCTTGGGCAGTAACTCAAGCAGTCGTTTTGCGAAGTAGCCCAAGCCCGGCAGTGGCCATGCCGATAGCCACGAGGGCATTGAGATAATTAAAAAACGCATAAGGAGCATACTCAAGCGCACTGATTCCAAGTGTCGCACTGTAGAAGGCGCCGGCTGTGGTCCAGGGAATCAAGCCCGTGGTCAGGGTTGAGCCTTCCTCTACAGTGCGCGACAGCACAGCAGGATCAAGCTGCTGACTCTCGTACTTTTCCTTGAATAGCTGGCAGTTAAGGATGATAGAAATGTAGGCCTCGCCCATGGCCATATTGCCTATCAGTCCCGAACTAATTGTGGTTGCTACCAGGGCCCAGACTTTGTTTACCCGGGCAATGATGCCGCTCAGCAATACGCGCAGGAAACCAACCCCATGCATAACGCCCCCTAAGGCCAGCGCCATGATGGCAAGAATGAGCGTCCATGCCATGCTGAAAATCCCGCCCCGACCGAGCAGGTTGTCCAGATTTTCAATGCCGGTCGTAGCAGCTGTATTAGACCAGAGCGCATTGAGCACTTCGGCGACGTTGCTCTGCTGGTAGAAGATTGCGATTAACACAGCCAGCACTACGCTTGCCGACATGGTCACCTCTGCAGCCACTCGCTTTATGCTCAGCGTGGCCAGCAGGACGATCGGAAGTAAGGTAACAGCAGGAGACAATCGATACTCTGCACGCAGGGCTTCCTGAATAGCCGAGATGGCGCTACTGGAAAGATTGGCATTGCCGTATTGAAAACCAATCGCAGTAAAGATCAGCAAGGCGATCAAAAATGACGGAGCAGTGGTGAAGAGCATACTGTAGATGTGGCGATAGAGGCTGGTCTCGGCACTCATGGCGGCGAGGTTGGTGGTGTCTGAAATTGGCGACATCTTGTCGCCGAAGGTTGCACCACAGACGACCATGCCTGCCACCAGCGGCAGCGGAATCGCCATGGCCTCACCGATTCCCATAAACACCACACCCAAGGTGCCTACCGTGCCCCAGGAAGTGCCAGTTGCCACCGACATCAGTGCGCACAGCACCATGCCCACTGACAGAAACAGACTTGGGGTAAGCCAGCTAAGACCGAAGTACATGAGAGCGGCAATAGTGCCACTTTGCATAAAGCTGGCGATCACCATGCCAATCAGGATGAATATGTATATTGCAGGCAGGGCGCGGCTAATTGCCTGACCCATGAGCGTACGGATGGTCTCGTAGTGCAGTCCCAGCCAGCGGCCGTTGGCGCCTACCCACAGCAGGCAGAGAAACATCAGCACGTGCAAGTCTATGCCAAAGCGAAACAGGCCGACGGCAATAACCAGCACCACTACACCGAAACACAGGGCGGATTGTGCGAGGGAAGGAGAGGGCAGAGTCTGGGAGTGAGGCTCGGTTTCCTGCATTCGCGCAGCATATGCCAAGCCAGACAGAATTGCCACGAGCTGCTCAGCAGAGCTATCAACAGTTGCCTAAGAACACCCGATTCTGGCAGTCTCTTTAATCTGGCGATTCAGCGAATGAACTGGAGAGAGTCACGATGAATATCCCCAATAGATCAAAGCGGGTAAGCCTATTGTCTTTGATTGCTGCCTTGCAGGCGACCGCCAGTTTCGCCGCTGTGCCCCCGGCAATGATTGAGGGTCCGATTGCAGCTGAAGCGCCAGGGCATCCATCTCGCAACGGGATCTATAGCGCCTCTGCGCTGGATCTTGATGTCTACGACTACATCGAAGAGGAGTTTTTTATTTCAGGCAGCGGCAACACCTACTCGCAACCCGACATGGCGACGGGGGCAATAGAATCAGGCGGCCATCCCTACAAAACACGTTTTGTGGTAAGGCGGCCATCTCAGGATGACTTCAACGGCATTGTCATCGTGGAATGGATAAATGTGACCGGTGGCCCCGACAAAGATATTGACTGGTGGCAATCTGGCGAACACTTCATGCGTAACGGTTATGCCTACGTGGTGGTGTCCGCGCAGCAGATGGGCATCGACACCATGATCGACTGGAGCCCCGAACGCTATGGTCAGCTCGATATGACCGCCTCCGGCAGAGTTGAGAATGACGCGCTTTCCTATGATGTGTTTTCTGCCGTAGGGCGCGCCATTAATCGATTGGGCGAGGAGTCACCGGCTGGAGCCACTGATTTCCTTGACGGCCTCCGCGCCGAGCAAATTATCGCCACCGGACATTCGCAATCTGCTTCCCGACTGGCTACCTATGCCAATCACATTCACCTCCTTGAGCCTGTTTACGATGGCTTCATGGTCCATGGTGGGGGTGGTCTCATCCGCGACGATCAGCCGGTGAAAATCTTCAAGCTCATGGCGGAAACCGATATGCGTCGACGCGCGGCGTCGCCTCAGCCCGATTCCGATAATTTTCGGCAATGGGAGGTGGCTGGTAGTTCCCACGTCGATGTTCCCTTCGAAATCGAATATGCCAAGGCCCGGAACTTGATGGCTGGCCTGCCGGTTGATGATGTTGCGCCCCGGGATACAGAGTGCGCTTTACCGCCCTATAGCACAGTGCCCTTTCGCGATGTGTTGAATGCTGCCTATGATCATCTGGTCAATTGGATTAGGGATGACACGCCACCGCCTATCGCGGCGCGCCTTCAGGTAGCAAGAGCGCTGCCGGAGGTAGAGTTTGCCCGTGATACCTACGGTAATGTGCTGGGTGGTATTCAGCTTGCAGAGCACGCAGTTGCCACCGCAAAAAATACCGGCATGAATAGCGGTACCACGAATCGCTTCTGCTTCTTATATGGTTCCCACGAGCCGTTCACTGCAGAACAACTGCGATCCTTGTATCCATCGCGGGAATCTTACCTGGAGGCGGTGCGGCGAGTAGTGGAACAAAACCTGGCGGCTGGCTATATCTTGCCCTATGCGGCCGAGCGCACTTTAGAGAAAGCTAAGAGTCGAGAGATAGGTCTCTAAGAGCGTGAGGTCTATTTGTTGAACTTTTCGGCCAGGGCCTTGCAGCGGGCGCTCCAGGAATCTTTGATTTTGTCCTTGTCCGGGCCAAGTTCTGCGGGCAGCTTGATGGTGAGTTTCATCCGCGTCTTGCTGCCCTCGCTAGAGAACTGTGCGCTGATTTGGGATTCCAGATTCTCTTTCGGTGATTCGCGCCAACTCAGGGTTACCCGGTTTGGTATATCCAGCTCAAGAAATTCGCCACTGTGGATTATCTCTTTGCCCTTGCGCTCAATGCGGTACTCGTAACTGCCGTTCTTCCTGACCGTGTTCTTCAGCTCCAGTACTTTTTCAGCCTGTACCTTGGGGCCGAACATCCATTCGCCAACGAAGACTGGTATCAACCAGTGATCGAACACAGCTTGCTGTGGACCATTGATGGTTTTGTTCAGGTTAAAGCTGATTGCCTTGCCGCCTTTGGTCTTCAGCACTTCCTCGCTACCAAACATTGATAGTTGGTCGGCAGTCATTTGTCCTCAGCCTTATAAGGATTGCTGGGCATTTGCTGTGCTGGCAGGGCAGCGCGGCGGGTGGCAGCTTTTTGCGGATAGTTGCTCGCCAGATAGTCCAGGATGGTTTGTTCTTCATTAGTCGCTAACAATCGCAATCCCTGGGTTTCCTGCATCCAGCGAATTCTACTTTCCCATACGGACCGGTTACCTGCATTCTGGGTGATAAGAAGTGCGGCATGGCACTCTGTGCAGGTCGACTGTACAACTTCCCAGCCTTCCGCCTTAATAAGGCTGCTGGCGGGGTCAGTCTCCTGTGCGCTAAACACAGTTGTCCAGAACAATGTGGCCAGCAGGAGGAAGCGTTGTGCTATTGGGTGTAAACGAATCATTGAGTCTTTTACCTGTACCTGTCGATTGTTATTCATCGCTATAAATCTGCCTTTGTCTAAACAGCCTGCACGGCGATGCGATGTGCAGCGTTGTTCAGATACCCCCTGGGATTCCACCCCGGCACAATCATCGGCTGAGACCTGCCGCGGTCGTCCATCGCGCGCGCCCATATCTCATAGTAACCCGATTCCGGGAACTGTACCCAGGTCTGCCAGTTTTGCCAGGCCAGTCGATTCGCCGCGGGATTAAGTGCTGTCGGCAGCCACGTCGCACCAAAGTCGATGGAAATAAACACGCCGCTGACCTGGTTATCTCCGGCCCAGGCATGGCCGCTTACTGTGAGGCGTTGACGAAAATCATGACTGATGCCGGACTGGGGAAAGGTAACCAGGGATTTAACTGGCATGGACTCAATAATGCGCATATCGCTTTCAGGGACGCGGGAGCCTGGTGCGACTGGGGCCACCGGCACGGTATAAGACGGGGCGGCCATCTTTTCGCCATCGTGGACCTGGTTTCTCACAACCAATCGGTTCAGCCACTTGCCGGATACCGATCCGGGCCAACCAGCACAGACTAAGCGCAGGGGATAGCCGTTTTGCAGGGGAATATCTTCACCGTTCATCTGCCAGGCGATGATGGATTCCCGTTCCAGGGCCTTGGCAATGGGTACGCCGCGAGAAATGGGGTCACGCGCTGGATCACCACTGGTATGAGTGTCGGCGCCATAGTAACCCACGTAGACTGCGTCGGCGCCGACGCCACAATAGTTCAGGACATCCCGTAGCCTGACTCCGGTGAACATGGGGCAGCCGATGGCGCCGGTGGACCATTGATTACCGCTGGCGGCGGGAACAAATTCGCTGCGGCCATTGCCACCGCACTCCAGCTGGAGCTGCAGTGTGACTTCTTCGAAACGTGCTCTGAGGTCGGCGAGGGTAAAAGACATAGGGCGCAGGCAAGATTCACCGCCAATTTCCAGCGTCCAGCTATCGGGGTTCACATTCTGGGGAGGAATGCCGTTGTTGCGCACAAACATACGGTGGTTGGGCGTAATGGCATCATTCAGCAGATGTGCTGGTGTCTCGGCATTGACGGGTCGCGTATTCAGAACCACCAGCCCATCTTTACCCTCAATCTGCGCGTCCGCCGCTTCGGCGGCAAAGGCGGCCGGTATTAAACCGGCTGGCATGTAACTGGCAAAAGGAATGCTGGTGCCAAGTGCCGCGCTCATGCTCAGAAGGGCCGATTTTTTCAGGAACCCCCGGCGCGAGATGGCGCTAGTGGTGCGGCCCCAGAGCGCTCGATCAGCCGCGATTGGGTCTTCTTTGTAGAGTGCGTTCAGAGTTGATGCTGAGTTTTTGGATTGCTTCATAACATCAGGGTATCCGCGGCCAGGGCCTTGTTGATTTGTGGCACGAGAGTATCAAATTCGGTCGTTTAGGTGCAAAGAAAGCCGACAGCGCTATAGGTCTGGTTTGATAAGCCGTAACAGGAAGCGGTCGGTATTGCGGGCCAGTCGCGGATCGAAAATACTGCGGGAATGATCATCTGCAGGGTTCCTGAGTAGCTCACTCTGCTGCACGATAAACCCGGCTTCTTCGGCAAGCGTTACGGCCTGCTGTATCTCCATGCGATGCAGGTCTGCGTTGTCCCTGCCAGCGCTGCCTACGTGGTCACTGATACCTATCACACCGCCGGGCTTTAGGTAGCGTTTCAGGTTGTAAAGTAAATTCAGGGCGCGGACAGGGTTGCCATTGTAAGAGTCGTGCAGAGTTTGCATGAGCATGATGGTATCAACAGATTCCGCGGCGAGATCAAGTTCCCCAAGCGGCCCGATCAGCTGTCTCACGTTGTTCAGCCCGCCGTCACGGATCTTGCTCGCCAGAGCCTCGCCCTGGGTAATATCCTGGCGGTCTTCTTTAAAGCGTAATCCCCGGGTCGTGTTTTGGGCATACACGGTACCATCGGGCCCCACTGCCTTGGAGAGGATGAACGTGTAGTAGCCGCCGGCGGCATAGCCATCCAATACTGTCATGCCACTACTGATGCCGAGAAACGACAGCACTTCAGCCGGTCGCCGCACTTCATCTCGCATGAAGTCCAAAACATCGCGGTCAGGTCCGGCGAGGGCGCGCCGCAACGCCAGGTTGTCCTGAGCCTGGACTGCGGATTGCCAAAAGAGTAAAGCAAACACGCTCAGCAACGGCAGGGTTGCCATCAGAGTGGCTTGCGGAGACTGATCCCCCCGCATTCGGGGTCTCGGACAAAGCCTTGTATAGTGAGTCAACATGTCGCTGTTCAGCCCGATATTCCGATGCCTCTAGCCATGGCCCAGGCCAGCAGGGGGATGATTAGCAGCAGGATTATTTCGAAACGGAGCAAGAAGCGCACAGGTTTGGGGACGGCTAACTGCTCTTGCTCAGTTTGCCGATGCCGGAAGAAAAAAATAGCGGGGTAGATTGCGCTGACGATGAGAATAGCCAATAGTCCCAGCTTGAGATGAAACACCGGATTGGTGTTGTAAAAGTCGGCCGGCTTACCAACCCACAGCCACAGTGTCATTCCGCAGGCAATGATGACAAGTGCCGCCATACCGCAAATCGCGTCTACCCGGGCCAGGTTGTGCGCGTCTTCCCGATTTATCATCGGTTTGATGGCCATATTTTCTATCAGCAGTGCCCCGGCAAAAACCAGAGCGGCCAGCAAATGCAGGTAACGGATCAGAACGTAAGCCATGCCCTAATCATACTGGAATTCTCTCTATTGGGCTGAAATAACTCAGGTTATTGAGCGATTTCTTGATATGCTTGCTGCTGCCTTTAACGTCGTGACAAGCAGTGTTACCCAGACTGCTGTAAATTCACAGCGCTAGCGATAACAAGAATTTATAAAGGGAGAACACCATGACTAAGACAGCGACCGCTGATGAAGCCCATGTAAAAGCAAGCATGCGGAAAGTGGCACTCACCGCGCTCGCCGGCACCAGTATTGAATGGTATGACTTCTTTCTCTACGCCACTGCCGCTGCCCTGGTTTTTCCCAGCGCCTTTTTCCCTGATAGTTCTCCGACAATCGGGCTCATTCTTTCCTTTGGTACATTTGCGTTCGGATTTATTGCGCGCCCGCTGGGCGGTATCCTGTTCGGTCACTTCGGGGATCGTATTGGTCGCAAGAAAACTCTGGTTATCGCCCTGATAATGATGGGGATCGCGTCTACTTTGATTGGCTTGTTACCGACTTACGCCACCATTGGAATCGCCGCGCCTATTTTATTGAGTGTGTTGCGCTTCGCCCAGGGTTTGGCTATTGGTGGTCAATGGGGTGGTGCGATGCTGCTTGTCACCGAGAGCGCGCCCCATGATCAGCGCGGTTATTATGGCGCATATGCGCAGGCTGGTGCGCCAGTCGGTGTCATACTTGCCAATCTTGCGTTTATTATCATCAGTGCCACCGTGTCCGAAGAGTTTTTCATGTCCTGGGGTTGGCGTATCCCGTTCCTGGTTTCGGTGGCGTTGATCGCTATCAGCATGTACATCCAGCTGCACATGGAAGACACTGATGCATTCAAAGAATTGGAGGCCTTGAGGGAGGAACGGCGAGCAGAACTTGAACCCAAGGAAGTAGTAATTAAGCGTTCACCTGTTATCGAGGCGATTGTTAAATACCCGAAACGGATCGCACTTGCTGCCGGGGCATTCCTGTCTATTCAGGTCACTTTCTATATCCTTATCGGGTTTATACTCGCCTATGGCAGCGATCCCAATGGCGCTGCCATGAGTCGCGACGATATGCTGTTCGCAGTGCTGCTGGCCTCGGGTCTGCAAATCCCCGCGCAGTTCTGGGCTGCGGCTGTTTCTGATCGACATGGGCGTCGCGGCATCTTTATACTCGGCGCAGTGTTGACCGGAGCCTGGAGTTTCGCGTTGTTTCCATTAGTGGATACCGGTAATTTCTGGCTTATCGTGCTTGGTATAACGGGCGGGCTGGTTTTTCTCGGCATGATGTATGGCCCGCAGGCAGCATTCTTTACAGAACTTTTTTCTACCGAAGTACGATACTCCGGCGCCTCTTTGGGTTATCAGGTAGGTGCTATTTTGGGCGGTGCATTTGCACCAACCATCGCCACTATTCTATGGACCGAATACGATATAGTCTGGGTATCAGTCTATATTGCCGCAGCTTCGGGGCTATCGCTACTGTCGGTGGTGATGCTTACTGAAACCTATAAGACCAGCCTGACTGATTCGAATTCGTGAGGACACAGACTTGGGTATAAACGATTGTAATAACACGGCAGATTTTCGTCGCCTGGCAAAGAAAAGACTTCCGGCACCTTTGTTTCATTACATTGATGGTGGCGCCGATGATGAGGTAACGCTTCGGCGTAATACGGAAGCATTTGATCAAGTGCGCTTAATTCCCGATGCGCTGGCTGATCTGACGGGCATGAATTTAAGTACCAATGTGCTCGGGCAAGATATCGATTGGCCGGTATTTTGTTCGCCCACAGCCATGACGCGTCTTTTTCATCACGAGGGTGAGCTGGCCGTGTGCAGCGCCGCTCATAAACACGGCACCATGTACAGCCTGTCCTCGCTGTCCACAACCAGTATCGAAGAAGTCGGCGCCGCTACGCCGGGCCCGAAATGTTTTCAGCTCTATATTCACAAGGATAGGGGTTTGAGTTGGGATTTCATTGAACGCTGCAAGGCGGCCAAGTACTCCGCGATTTGTCTGACGGTAGATACGCTAGTGGCAGGCAATCGGGAAAAAGATCTCTATACCGGCATGGTGATCCCACCAAGATTCCCCCTGAAGAGCCTCGCAAGTTTTGCCATGCATCCCAGTTGGAGTTTCAACTATCTGCTACGACGCAAATTTGAGTTAGCGAACGTCGCCGGCAAAATTTCCGAGGGTACGGGAAAGCTGACTTCCGTTGTCGGCTATATGAACAGTCAGTTCGATCGCTCCATTACCTGGAAGGATGCTGAAGAGGCGATCCAGCGCTGGGGTGGGCCATTTGCAATCAAAGGTGTGATGTCTGTAGAAGATGCTCGCAAGGCGGTTGATGTTGGTGCCAGTGCCGTGATGATATCCAATCATGGTGGCCGCCAGCTGGATGGTTCAACTGCGCCATTCGATCAACTCGGCCCAATCGTGGACGCGGTAGGCGATAAGATTGAGGTTATTGTGGATGGTGGAGTAAGACGTGGTACCCATGTCCTGAAAGCCCTGGCTATGGGCGCAAAGGCCTGCATGACCGGGCGCGGCTATCTCTATGCTGTCGCGGCTGGTGGCCACGCGGGGGTAGATCGGGCTCTTACTCGACTGCGTGATGAAATCGAACGGGATATGATTCTGATGGGCTGCTCGTCACTCGAAGAATTGGATCGCAGCAAACTCCATTTCTAGCGCGTCCTTATTGCCTCGAGTTTACTGCAAAGCGAATTACTTGCGGACCCAGTTGCCGCTCGCATCCTGTAAGAAGTGGCCGCTCTATTCCATGCCGGCAGCAATCCGGAATCGAAAAGACGCTGCAAGCCGATCCTGAAGTCTGCATTCGCTAACAGTACATTATCAGTCAGAATCAAGCTTCCGGAGACGCTGGCCAGTTCATTTATCTGTCCATTAGCGGATTGCCGGATCTCCAGCAGCGTGTTCAGCGAGGCATCTACAGCACTGTTTGATAAAAAGTGAATCTCAAGCCCGGGCAGGGATGTCCATCGTGCAGAAGTGGTGACCTCCATTGGCCCAGGTCTTAATGTCAGCTCGCCTGCAACGGACCAGCTGTCACTATTCACTCGATATTGCTCGATCTGGATCCTGTTAACTGGAAGTGAGCGAACTTGATTCAATAGATCGATAGGATTAGTAGCGGGTTCGGACTCTTCATTAATCGCGAGATCAATATCAAGCGCGTCGAGATGAATTTCGTCCACACTGACAGCAAAACCTTCTTCAGATTTGAAGCTGATCAGCAGATTTTCTCCTCGGAGCACGACACCGCTAGCCTCGAACTCAGCCTCAGACGCGGTGAATTGTTCAAATCCTATGCGTGGATCGTCCAATCTCAGCAACGACACGCCCTGACTGGCTAGCGCGAAGGTCAGCAGCGGTCGCACGGCTATGCCTGGTGAGGCGATGAGCACAATCGCAGCAATCAGCAATAACAGGACGGGCGTCAACAGCAGTAGATGGGGGCGCTTCATGATCTTTAGGTTGGGGTCTGCATCATCTTCCAGTCACTATATCGATAATTGAGTCACCCTCGATACCCTGAAGCGGTGGCCAGAGTCTTAGGGATTGCGACAAGCTTAGGTCAGGTAGGCGTTTGATTATTGTTGATCAGGATTATTTTCACTAATGCACAATTTGAGTGCGTATTTTCAGTTTTGGGTCAATTTCTGTTCAAAATTTACTGGAATGAGCCTCTGAAACCGGCGCTTTTAGGCGATTGCCGAGTTGGCACAGTCCATGCAACAAATAAATTATACAGGGAGCCGCACCGTGGACTTTGACTCTCTCCCTTGAGCCATGGTGCACCTCTAATTTGTTCCTGTATTTTGGGCATTTTGGCTCGCATCGCTTAGGTGATGCGAGCCTTTTTTTGTGCGGCTCATTGAGCTACAGTTTTACATCGTGTGGTCGGAATCGGAGGCATCGCGGAGCGTCTCCAGGTTCACGCCGCAGAATGACTTGTTTTCTTTCATGACCACATAAGAATTGATGGTGACCTGGTAGCGGCTGTTGCCAACCAACTGATCGTTGATTTCGACATAGCGGTTCATGTCCGGGCAGATGATTCGCAGCAAGAAATCCGATTCACCGCTGACGGTATAGCACTCCACCACCTCAGGAATAGATTCAATGAGTGCCTCAAAGGCATTGAATTCCTCTTGGGTATGATTCTTGAGCGAGACGGTTGCCAGGCACATGATATGCCTCGCGATACTGCCCAGATTCAAGTGTGCGTGGTAGGAACCAATGACGCCTTCCTGCTCCAGGCGACGTACCCGCTGCAGGCATGAGCTTGGAGACAGATTAACTTGTTCGGCGAGTTTCTGGTTGGTTATGCGGCCATCGTGCTGCAGGATCTCCAGAATTCGTAGATCGATCTTGTCCAGTTTTGAGCTTTTCATTGCGCTGTCTTGTGGGGCTGGTTCACAGGGCTGGCTTGTCTGGCCTGTGTATGTGAATTATCGGATCAGCTTGCGGTTCAGGCCCGTATTCGCTGCCTTTCTGCAAGCAAGTGACTAAACCCGAATTTTATTCGGTTTCGTGGTCGATTGAAAACAGCTTATTTATCAATTGCTAAAAACACCATAACTCTTTTGGTGGGGGGTTTGATAGGCTTTGTCGTACAGAAAATTCGTTGGAGGTCGTTGTGACGCAAGCTGCTAAACAGACTGATTCAAATGCCAGACAAGAATTCAATAATCGCGATGCCTTGTGGCCGAACTATAGCCCACCTCAGGACCTGATTTTTACGCACGGACGTGGCACCGAGCTGTATACCGATTCGGGCGAAACTTACCTGGACTTCCTGAGTGGGATCGCCGTCACGGCCTTCGGCCACGCCCATCCTCACCTCGTTAAGGCACTGTCCGAGCAATCAGAGAAAATCTGGCATCTATCGAATGTGTTTCGCATTCCTGAGGCCGAAAAGCTCGCTCAGCGTCTGGCCGAGAATACCTTCGCCGACCGAATTTTCTTCGCCAATTCTGGCACTGAGGCAATTGAAGCCAGTATTAAAGCGGTGCGTGGTTATCAGGCCGCGATCGGCAAACCTGAACGCCATCGTCTCATTGGTTTTAGCGACAGTTTCCATGGTCGCACCATTGCTGCTGTGGCAGCGTCCGGCAATCCGGGTTATGTGCAAAATTTTGCACCGACGGATCATGGCTTTGATCACGTGCCCTGGGGAGACATGGATGCATTGGATGGAGTCATCGCGGACCATACCGCCGGCATCATTATCGAAACTATGCAGGGTGAAGGCGGAATTCGGCCTCTAACCCCCGCGATACTGAAGCACTTGCGGGAAGTGTGTGATGCCAACGGTCTGTTGTTGGTGTTGGACGAAGTGCAGTGTGGTGTGGGTCGCACGGGTAAGCTGTTCGCCCATGAAAATTTTGGTATTGATCCTGATGTACTGGCTTCGGCAAAAGGCTTAGGTGGCGGCTTTCCTATCGGTGCCTGCCTAGTCTCGGAAAAGGTGGGTCAGCATATGGTGGTGGGTACCCATGGGAGCACATTCGGAGGTAATCCTCTGGCTGCAACAGTGGGCAACGCGGTATTGGATTTGGTGCTGGAACCCGGGCTGCTTGAGCATGTCCAGAAGCAGGGGAAGACCCTGCGTAAAGGGCTGGAAAAAATGACTGCAGATTATCCCAGCGTTGTTTCGAAGGTGACTGGTATGGGCCTCATGATCGGGGTGAAGTGCGAAGTGCCTAATGTGGAATTGATGAAAGAGTTGCGCGACAACAAGCTGCTGGTGGGTAGGGCAGGAGACAATATGATTCGCTTGCTGCCACCCCTCAACGTTTCTGATAAGCATGTGGAGCAGGCGCTGGCGATTATTGCCGAAGCTGTTGCCGGTCGGGCCAGCTAACGGTGATTGCCGCAGATTCATTCAGTTGGTCAATACGCCAACCCAGGCTTGATCTACGTTTGATATCGTCGTCTAAAAAATTCGAATCCTATGGCTTTCCAAAAAGCCTCGTAGCCGACGGTGAGCATTTGAACGATGTAAAGGAGACTGCCTGATGTTAATCCGCAGCGCGCGGGCGAGCGATCTGAATCAGCTGTTACAGCTTTCAGCAGTATTGCCGCTGGGCATGACCTCCATGCCATTCGATAAGTCCACCTGGGAGAAGAAGCTGGCGGTGATCGAGGAGAGTCTCATGGATTCTCCGAATCCGGATGTTGAGCGAGTCTATTTGCTGGTCATGGAAGATACCGACTCGGGGCGTATCGTCGGTACGGCCGGGGTCGTGGCGGGGGTTGGGCTAACCCACCCGTTCTACAATTATAAATTGAGCAAGGATGTTAAGGTCTCGGAAGCGCTGGACATCCGCAGAACCAGTAACCTGCTCAACCTGGTTAATGATTTCACCGGTGAAACTGAGCTGATCTCGCTATTTCTGTTGCCTGAATTTCGATCCAGGTATGCCGGGCAATTTCTCTCTCGCTGTCGTTACGTGTTCATGAGCGATTTTCCAGAGCGCTTCAGTGATGTGGTGTTTGCAGAGATTCGGGGATATCTCGACGAATCAGAAAAATCGCCGTTCTGGGAACACCTGGGCAAGAAATTTTTCAATCTGCCTTTTGCCAAAGCCGATTTCATCAGCGCAGTGAACGGGTCGCAGTTTATTTCTGATCTTATGCCAAGGTTTCCGGTGTATCTGGAACTCTTGCCTGAGGAGGCTGTGTCAGTTATTGGCAAACCTCACGATGAGGCGGCACCCGCGAAGCGACTGCTGGAGAAAGAAGGGTTCACGTTTAATGGCACCATCGATATTTTCGATGCGGGACCGGTGATGGAATGTCGGCGTGAAAATATCGCGTCGATGACTAATAGCCGTGAGGCGAAAGTCGCTGCCATCACCGATGCGGCGCTGACGGAAAAAGATGCTGATGCGCTTTGTATTGTCAGCAATGGCGAGCTTGCGAATTATCGACTCACGCTGACACCGGTGAAGCTGCAGTCTGATGATGAGGTTATTCTGCCGGAATCGGCAGCGAAACTGATTGAAGTGGAACCGGGCAGCCGCGTTCGTATCCTGGAAATAATGGCGGGTAGCAATGGAAAATAAGCAGCAACATTTTATCGGTGGTCAATGGCTTCAGGCCGGGACACACCAGTTCAACTCCACCAGCCCAGTGTCCGGTGAATTGCTGTGGCAAGGTCTCGCCGCGGGAGCCAATGAGGTTTCCCAGGCTGTAGCTGCTGCGCGAGAAACGTTCGACAGTTGGAGCCTGCTCAGTTATGAAGAGCGTCAGGCCCATGTCAAACGGTTCGTTGAAGTAATTGAATTTCGACGTGACGAATTGGCTGAGATTATTCACGAGGAAACCGGTAAGCCGCTGTGGGAAAGTAAAACCGAGATTGGCACCATGATTGCCAAGGCGTCGGTGTCCGAAAAGGCTTATGCGGAACGTACCGGGCATCGCGATTCCGAGGCTAATGGCGTCCAGTTAGCTTTAACCCACCGCCCAATCGGAGTGTTTGTGGTGTTAGGGCCTTACAACTTCCCTGGGCATTTGCCTAACGGGCACATCATTCCCGCTTTGCTCGCGGGGAACACGATAGTCTTCAAACCCTCGGAGCTGACGGCCTTGTTTGGTGAGCGCATGGTGGCTTGCTGGGAAGAGGCCTGCCTGCCGGCTGGCGTTGTTAACCTGGTTCAGGGTGAGGCTGAAACCGGTCAGCTGCTTGCTGCTGCTGATGATATCGATGGCCTGCTATTTACTGGTAGTTCCAAAACCGGTCACGCCATCCACAAAGCCTTCGGTGGTCATCCAGAGAAAATGCTGGCTTTGGAAATGGGTGGTAATAATCCGCTCATAGTCGATGCGGTGGCAGATGTCCCTGCTGCTGTTTATACCATTATCCAATCGGCGTTTATCTCCGCCGGTCAGCGCTGTACCTGTGCGCGCCGACTTATTCTGCTCAAATCAGCCGAGAACGAGGAGTTGCTCTCCACTCTGGTTGCCGCGACGGAAAAAATCAAAGTGGGCTTCGATGACAATTGCTTCATGGGGCCAGTTGTCTCTAATATGGCTGCGAACAATGTGATGGCTTTTGCTGACGGACTCAAGCAGGCTGGCGCAAAAACCTTGAAGCCGGTAGAAAGGCCGTACGGGGATCAGGCAATTGTGTTGCCAGGAATTATCGACGTGACGGACATAAGTGAGCGCAACGATGAAGAATGTTTCGGGCCACTATTGCAGGTAGAGTGGGTTGACTCCCTGCAAGAAGGGATCAAGGCTGCCAACAACTCTCGCTATGGATTATCAGCCGGTCTGCTGAGTGATAGAGATGCATCCTGGCAAGAATTCATTCGCCTGATTCGTGCGGGTATCGTTAACCTGAATCGTCCCCTCACAGGCGCCAGCGGCGCTGCGCCATTTGGTGGCGTCGGTGCCAGCGGTAATTATCGCCCGGGCGCCTATTATGCGGCGGATTACTGTGCCTATCCCATGGCCAGCATGCACAGCGACACTGTTGCACTGCCCGCCACGCTGGCGCTAGGGATCGAGCTGTAGTCATGCCGGGTATCAAAGCGTGGGAAGTAAACTTTGACGGTATCGTGGGTCCCACCCACAACTACGCTGGTCTTTCTTTTGGTAACGTAGCGTCTTCCAGTCATGGTGGTCAGAGTTCTTCGCCGCGCCAGGCGGCATTGCAGGGGCTGGGAAAAGCCTGGGCTTTGACTCAGATGGGTTTAAAGCAGGGGATTATTCCTCCGCAGGAAAGACCCCATATTCCTACCTTGCGAAATCTGGGTTTCAGCGGTTCGGAAACAGAAGTATTAGGACAGGTCGCAAAGGAATCTCCTCAGCTGCTGGCGGCAACCAGCTCGGCGTCCTGTATGTGGGTGGCAAACGCAGCCACGATCTCACCTTTCGCCGATACGCGCGACGGCAAGACCCATATGACGCCGGCCAATCTCAGCTCAATGTTCCACCGCTCGATTGAGCCGTCAACAACCAGTCGGGTTTTGCAGGTAATGTTCAACCAAGACAGCTTTGTCCATCACGCGCCGCTGCCGGCTGGTCCCAGCTTCTCTGATGAGGGAGCGGCAAATCATACGCGCTTCTGTAATAAATATGGCGAGCCGGGTGTCGCGCTATTTGTTTATGGTGATGATTTGGTAGACAAGGAAGCGGTGCCTAAAAAATTTCCTGCGCGCCAGACTCTACCAGCCTGCAAGGCTATTGCCCGGAGTCATGGTCTGAGCCATGAGAAGGTGGTGTATGCCCGTCAGAATCCCGCGGCTATCGATGCGGGTGTATTTCATAACGACGTGATCGCCGTGGGCAATCAGGGGTTACTTTTTCATCACGAATTGGCTTTCGCCAAGCGGGATGAAGTTTATTCCCAGTTAGATGCTGCGATGGGAAGAGCGCTGGACTACATAGAGGTACCGAGCACGAAGGTGTCATTGAGTGACGCTGTAAGATCTTACCTGTTCAACTCACAACTGCTGTCAGTGCCGGGCAAGTCGGGCGCAACGCTGATCGTGCCTGGCGAATGCGAAGAAGTCGCGGCCGTGCATGAGTATCTGCAGTGGCTGGAAAGTGAGAGTGTGCTGATCAACGAGGTCTGCTACTTCAACTTGCGCCAGAGCATGAATAATGGCGGCGGTCCTGCCTGCTTACGCTTGCGAGTGGTTATGAGCGAAGATCAAATAGCCAATACTGCGTCTCGAATTCTGCTGGATGAGGCGCTTTACTCAGAGCTGCGCACCTGGGTTGAACGCAATTATCGGGATAGTCTGGCGGCTGCCGACCTGCAGGACCCAGCGCTGCTCAGCGAATGCCGCACAGCGCTGGATGAGTTGACGCAGCTGCTAAAAATAGGCAGCGTTTACGATTTTCAGCTGTAAAGGCGTGTAGCTGGCTGCGCTTGCAGAAAACTAGCGCTGCTCCAGCTGACTCGCTTCCATCATCACGTGAAATATCACGTTCTGCTCCATGACACCACGGACCAGATCAGAGCCTGGGCCAATGGCATAGATAGCCACATCTTCACCGCCATGGGTTTCTGCTCCCATCGGGACTGTCACCTCAGAGTGAAAACCTGGGTGGGTAGTGTCGATATCGCTCAGGTCAGCACGGCGTGAAAAGTTGATCTCTTCACGAGTAATCGCATCGGCTGTATTTGCCCCCGGCAGAAAATGAAACCCGGGTCCGTTTGTGTAGCCCAGCGTCGTGTAGGGCAGATCATCTGCCGCCAGGCTCGGAGTGGATCGAGGTTCGCCATTGTTTTCGTTACCGACAGACTTGCCCAGAATCGGATTACCGCGGGTGGCATAACCGGCGATGGTAAACACGTGACTGTGATCGGCGGTCACGATGATGAGGGTGTCACTGAGGTCTACCTTCTCCAGCGTCGTGCTGACAGCCCGAGACAATTCAATAGTATCCAGCAGCGCCCGCTGCGGATTGATCGCGTGATGGGCATGATCAATGCGACCTGACTCCACCTGAAGAAAATAGCCGTTCTCATTGCGACTGAGTATATCGATTGCCTTGGCGATCATTTCGCTAAGGCTTGGCTCACCGGCTTCATCCACCGGTCGGTCGTGGTCATACTGCATATGGGACGGCTCAAACAGCCCCAGAAGATGATCGGTATCGGCCGGGTCAATGGCATTAAACTGGTCACGATTCCAGACAAAATGGCTATTAGCGGCGGCAGCGGTCCACTCTGCGGTCAGGTCTCGACCATCGGCACGCGCACCATTTCTGCCGTACTCCGGGTCTGCCATAGACTGCGGGATAAAGCTGCGTCGTCCTCCACCCATGGCAACTTCGATGCCGTCACTGTCCGGGTTGTTAGCAGTAAATTCGATAAGCTGACGGGCTATGTCGGGACATCCTCCGGCGTTGACTACCATGTCACTGTCGCCATCGTCCTCATAGTTTCGTTCCATACTATGGGCATAGTTGGCCGCTGGCGTGGCGTGGGTGATGCGCGCAGTTGTCACTACCCCAGTTGCCAGTCCGCGCATTTCCGCTCGCTCGAGAAAGGTCAGCAGATGGTTACCGGCCTGACTCCCGCAGTCGCCCCTGATTACATTCTGGTTAACACTGATGACGCCGGCCTTGGTCTTAATGCCGGTAGACATGGCGGTCATGGTGCCGGCGGAATCGGCAATCTGCTGGTTGGTGTTGTAGGTTTTGGATAGGGCAACATTGGGGAAGTTTTCAAAACTCAGGGCATTCTCTTCGCCCGTCTCGCCTCGTAGCTGGCCGTCAAGAATGCGCGCCGCGGTAACCGTTGAGATACCCATGCCGTCACCGACAAACAGGATGACATTGCGAGCCATGCCGTTGCTGCTGGCTCGCAAGGCAAGGTTACGTGCTACTGTTGCCTGCCCCTCGTCATACCAGGTCTCTGGGGACTCCTGCGCGCTGACGCAGGAAAACAGCAGTGAAGTGGCTAGTGGCAACATGAGGAACGGCAGAGAATTAAGTGCGCAGCTGCGTTGGGTGCCCGACCTTGAACTTGTTATTGCGACGCGATTTGCCGCTGTCGCTTTTTCTGTAGTTGATTCTGCGATTGATCCAGTCATTGATGCTGTCATTGATCCTACCTGAGTGATGTGAACCTGATATGATGCGAATGCCATGTTACAGGAAAATGAAGCTCATCCTATAGCGGGATATCCGCTGGATTGAGCCCGTTATTGAGAGCCCTTATGCATATCGTCATTACTTACTGCACCGCCTGAAACTACAGGCCGAAGGCGGACCGTGTGTCCGCAGAAATAAGTGAAGCTGGTGCCCAAGAAGTCAACCTGGTTGGAGGTAGCGGCGGCATATTTGACGTGACAGTCGATGGCCGTGAAGTGTTCTCCAAATTCAAGCTTAATCGCTTTCCAGAGCCTGGAGAGATCTCGCGATTGCTCTTTGACTCAGAATGACAAAACCCTAAATAATTGCGCATACAGACTGCTGCGGGACTCGGCGGAAACCCATTTTGACTACCAGAATTATCGCAATCACCGGCGCTTCCGCGTCTGGAAAAACCCATTTTGCCCATGCCTTGCGACAGCATTTGCAGGATCAATTCTCACATCTGTCAGTGGGTCTGGTTGCCGAGGATTCCTATTATCATAAGCTGGATCATCTGCCCCTAGCGCAGCGCGAGCAGGTTAACTACGATCACCCGGATGCCCTGGAACATGATTTGCTCCTGCATCATCTGCAGGAACTCAAGGCGGGCAGACGGATAGAAGTACCAACCTACGATTACACTGTGCATACGCGGGCGCCGCAAAGTCAGCTGCTGGAGCCTGTCCAGCTGTTGATCCTGGAAGGCATTCTATTGCTGAGTCATAATGGCCTGCGCCGGCACTTTGATTTAAGTCTCTATGTGGAGACGCCGCTACAGGTTTGCCTGGCCCGGCGCATGCAGCGCGATGTCGAGGAGAGAGGGCGCAGTAGAGAGTCGGTGACCGCGCAATTCGAAGAAACCGTCAGGCCCATGTTTCATCAGTTTATAGAGCCCACCAGGG
>MDTB01123334.1_pt1 | contig 33695 bp, 38 predicted proteins | sample 811161 | NCBI WGS metagenome assembly MDTB01 (sample SAMN05326650, study PRJNA326480) | marine metagenome | isolation source: seawater | place: Mediterranean Sea | collected 2009 | reverse complement strand
TAATTGTTGTTCCCGGGAAAATAATCAATATTGTTTTTTAAATGACTGATTTTCAAATTGAGTTACTCGGATTATGTGCCGCGTTTCTGACTACTTTTGGTTTTTTACCACAGGCAATAAAGATATTTAAGACCAAAGACACCTCAGGTATTTCTTTAAGCATGTATGTTGCGTTGATTACCGGGGTAACCCTCTGGTTAGCCTATGGGATATTGTTGGAACGTCCAGCCATAATTTTAGCCAATGCTGTATCCATGCTTTTTCAATTATGGATTATCGTAATGAAGTTAAAACACCGTTAACAATTTATGGAGATTGTTACTTTCATCGTATTTTTAAAATAAAAAATGTATTTAATTATTATTCTAGCAACGGCCGGTTTTAGTATATGGGTGAGTAGTACCTTGAAACGGAAATTCAAAAAATACTCTCGTGAACTTTTGCAAAGTGGAATGTCTGGAAAAGAAATTGCCGAACAAATGTTAATTGATCATGGCATACGCGATGTGAAAGTAGTATCTACTCCAGGGATGCTGAGCGATCATTATAATCCCAAAACCAAAACAGTCAATTTGAGTGAAGGGGTCTATTCACAAAGGAATGCTGCGGCGGCGGCAGTAGCAGCGCACGAATGTGGGCATGCAGTGCAGCATGCAACAGGTTATGAATGGCTTCAGATGCGGTCCACCCTTGTACCTGCTGTGAGTGTCGCGTCCAATCTTTCAATGTGGGTGATTTTCGGTGGCTTGGCAGTGATGCAAACACTACCCTTGGGTCAAACCGTTGCCATGATTGGCGTGGGAATGTTTGGTTTGGGAACGCTTTTTAGCTTCATCACCCTACCTGTAGAGTATGATGCCAGTAATCGTGCACTGGCTTGGTTAAAACGCAAACGAATAGTTACTCAACGCGAATTAGTAGGGGCAGAGGATGCACTGAAGTGGGCAGCAAGAACCTATGTTGTCGCTGCCATTGGATCTTTAGCCACACTCATCTACTTAGCCCTGAGAGTGGCAGGGAACAGCCGTAATTGATTTTTATAGCTGGATTTGCCGATGGATTTGCTGATCCAGTGAAATATAGGTTTCTGTTCGGGAGATGCCTTCTATTTTTTGTACTTTAGAATTCAATACCTGCATCAAATGCTCGTTGTCTCTGCATACTATTTTTATTAAAATGCTCCAATTCCCTGTTGTATAGTGACACTCAATCACCTCTGGAATCTGTCCCAATTGCCGAACAGCTTCTTGATTCCGAATGGCCCGATCCAGATAAATACCAATAAAGGCTTGGGTTTTGTAGCCTAGTACTCTAGGATCTATTAATAATTGAGAACCAGCAATTAATTGAGAATTCTCCAATTTTTTAAGTCGCTGGTGAACAGCTGTACCCGAAATCCCCACCTCTTTAGCAATGCTGTTTATTGGACTTCTGGCATCAGTCATAAGACGTTTTAAAATCATTTTATCTAGTCCGTCCAATTGTATTTTTTTCTCTGATAAGGTTGCCATTTGTTTATTATTTACGCAGCAAAGGTAGGTTATTAGTCATAATACAATATATTTACTGCTTAGGGATTAAAAAATAAATGGAAAAAAGCTATTTGATTGTCGGAAGTGTGTTTGTATTATTTAGTATTGTATTAGGTGCTTTCGGAAGTCATGCACTTCGCCCGCTGCTCCCCGATACTTCCTTTTATGGCTACACAGTAGCCACACAATATCTTGCTTTTCAGGGATTGAGCCTTTTGGTCTTAGGTGCATTAACAGGCACCTATCAAATTTCAAGTGCCGTATTCTATTGCTTATTCGCCGGTACTCTGCTGTTCAGTGGGAGTATTCTTCTATTAACGGTGGGTAAATTATGGAATTGGAAGCTTGCCTTTCTTGGCCCTGTTACCCCCCTCGGGGGCCTTGTATTAATTGTTGGATGGATTTGGCTTATTCAAGGGTTTATTCGGCTCTGATTCCCCCTTTTTTAATTTAACTCTTTCTGGTTTCGCTAATATATTTCTCGATAGCCATTGTCATAGACGGAGTCTCGGGGGTTGGCGCTTTGATATCTACCCGAAGTTTTGCTTGATCGGCTGCGGCAATAGTAGAATTTCCATATACTGCGATACGGGTATCGTTCTGTTCAAAGTCTGGAAAGTTTTTAAAAAGCGACTCAATTCCCGAAGGACTAAAAAAGACTAATATATCATAATATACATCTCGTAAATCGGATAGATCACTAACAACGGTTTTATACAGTTGTGCACGAGTCCAATTGATTCCCATATCATTGAGTAAGTTGGGAAGAGAAGGCTTTAAAATATCTGAGGTAGGTAGTAAAAAAGTCTCTTTATTGTATTTTTTGAAAGTGTTTTCAAGATCTCCTACAGAGCGTTCACCCACATAAATTTTTCGCTTTCGATAGACTACATATTTTTGAAGATAATAAGCAACTGCCTCTGATTGACAAAAATACTTAGTGCTATCGGGCACTTTATAACGCATTTCTTCTGTGAGTCTAAAGAAGTGATCTACCGCATTCCGACTGGTCAATATGATGTTATCGAATTTGGAAAAATCAATTTTCTGTTGGCGTACGTCTTTGGCAGAGACACCTTCCACGTGGATAAATGGACGGAAGTCGATCTTCAATTTGTGTTTGTCTTTTAGCTTTTGATAAGGGGACTTATCGGAAGCCGGCTCTGGTTGTGACACCAAAATTGATTTTACTTTCATGGGCTAATCATTTAATTCAGAGCGGCGTATCTATCCACCTGTATATCCATATCCAAGGGGCAATTTTGAAGCAACAAATATACAAAAATAAATATACAGTTTGTGAAGCACTGCCCTTGCCAATACCAATGTATTGAACTCCTTGAATAAGAAGATTACCCCCTCCAAGTACAGCTAATCCTAGCCACAATAGTGAAGAAGAGTTTTGCCAAGGCGAAAAATAGTAAAGCACACATAAGCCGTAAACAATGAGTGCCAAGTAGCCATAACTCGAAACACCTTTGAATACCAATTGTCTGAAAAGCATGTTCAAATTAAATACCCAAGCCAATGACCAAAGTAACAGATAGCGAATCAAAATCAAAGCAGTAACAACTCCTAAGCATTGAAAGAAAAAATACAACCTCAAAGAACGACCAGAATAGTGACTCCATATCAAAGTGATGAGAAGACTAAATGTGAGCACTAAAAAAAGGGTGATACCCATTTGAAAGGGTCGCCAAATAGATAAATTTCGGTCTTTTCCAAAAAGACGTAAATAACTGTTGAAATCAAAAAGCCGTATAAAATAGGAAGCTTCAATTCGATACATTCGGTATAACTGACTGATTAATACAAACTGGAAAAAGACCAAGAGTAGTACCCAGTTTTCAAAGTTTTGTTCACGAATTTGCCACATAGTGTAAAAATACACGTTTCTCAAAATCAATTAGGGATTCCTCTCTTATTTTAGAGGAACTGGTTACTTTTGAAATAATGAATCCTTATTTAGTTATTGTTCCCACCTACAATGAAGTTGAAAATATTGGAGAACTGATTCAAAAAATATTTTCACTGCCTTTGGCCGTGGCCATTCTTGTAGTGGATGATAATTCACCAGATGGCACGGCAGTTGCGGTTCGCAAGCTCCAATCTCAGTTCAACGATCGCCTTTTTTTGGAACAAAAAAAAGCCAAAGAAGGTCTTGGCCCTGCCTATATCCATGGGTTTAAATGGGCAATGCAACAAAAAGTTGAGTATATTATCCAAATGGATGCTGACTTTTCACATAACCCACATGCACTCGTCGATTTTCTAGCGGCTTTTGATAAAGGCGCAGATGTGGTTGTCGGATCTCGTTATTCCGATGGAGTTACGGTTGTCAATTGGCCCATCACCAGAATTTTGCTTTCTTATTTTGCTTCTCAATTTGTTCAAGCAATCACTCGGATGCCAATCAAAGACCCTACAGCAGGCTATGTTGCTTATAGAACAAACGTATTAAAGTCTGTGGATTTGGCAAACATCCGATATGTAGGATATGCCTATCAGATTGAAATGAAATACAAAGCCTGGAAAAAAGGCTTTCAACTAATGGAAATCCCAATTGTATTTAAAAATAGAATTAAAGGGCATTCCAAAATGAGTGGACAAATAATTTGGGAAGCCTTCATTGGGGTTCTATTTTTACCTCTGCAAAACTTTTTCAAAAAAAAATGAAGCGAACGCTCATACAAAATGCGATCCTTATTAATGAAGGCCAAACTCAAATAACGGATGTGGCCATTGAGGGGAACCGTATTACTCAAATTGCTTCACACATTCCTGCAGTTAAAGACGACGAATGTATCGATGCGACTGGACTTCATTTACTTCCAGGACTTATTGATGATCAAGTTCATTTTCGGGAACCGGGCTTAACACATAAAGCAGATTTGGCAAGCGAATCTCAAGCGGCTATAGCCGGTGGGATTACTTCATTTATCGAAATGCCCAATACAAATCCGCAAACCACCAACTTGAAAGCTTTGGAAAACAAATTTGAAATGGCTGCACAAAAAGCAGCAGCCAATTATTCCTTTATGTTTGGCGGGACCAATGATAATCTGGATCAAATCCTACAATTAGATCATAAAACAGTGGCGGGATTAAAGTTATTTCTAGGATCCTCAACGGGTAATATGCTAGTCGATTCTCCAGAGGTCTTGGAGAAAATATTTTCCAGTACAGACCTCGTTATTTCAGTTCATTGTGAAGATGAGCAAACCATACGCTCCAATACAAAACACTATAGGGGAATATATGGAGAGGATATTCCAGTGGAACTTCATCCCATTATCAGAAGTGAGGAAGCATGCTATTTATCTTCTTCAAAAGCGATTGCGTTGGCAAAAAAAACAGGAGCTCGGCTACATGTTTTTCACCTTTCCACAGCTAGGGAAACAGCCCTTTTTGATAATTCAATCCCTTTGGCTGAAAAGAAAATAACGGCAGAGGTTTGTGTGCATCATTTGTGGTTCAGCGATGCTGATTACTCTGAAAAACAAACACGTATCAAGTGGAATCCGGCGGTAAAAACACAGGCCGATCAAGACGCTCTCTGGGAAGCACTCAATGACGACCGTATCGATGTCCTTGCTACTGATCACGCACCTCATACGTGGAGCGAAAAACAAAACCCCTATACCCAAGCACCTTCAGGAGGGCCTTTGGTTCAACATGCACTTTTGGCTTTACTTACAGCTCATAAAAGAGGTAAAATAACTTTGGAACGATTGGTTCAAAAGGCCTGTCACAACCCCGCTATTCTTTTTGACATTAAAGACCGAGGATACATTAGGACAGGATATTTTGCGGATTTAGTTTTGGTGGATTTGAATAAATCAACAACGGTCACTCCTGAATCACTACTGTATAAATGCGGCTGGTCTCCCTTTGAAGGAACAAACTTTGAGGCATCGATTCACAGTACTTTTGTGAACGGAATCTTAGCGTATTCTGAAAATAAAATTAAAGACCCTTTAGCTGGTCAACGTCTTGAATTTAATCGATGAAAACGTATATTTCCCCCTTTTTCTTTTTTTTCCTTGTATTGGGGTGTTCTTCTGGTGGTCCAAAAAAACCCAACAACCTTATTCCAATCAGTACGATGATTCAAATTCAGACGGATTTGAGTATCATGGAAGTTATTGAGAAAACCTATCAAGGGGAAGTGGTTTCTGATTCCATATTGGGATTGCCTTATATCTATTCCAAATACAAGATTGATTCACTACGATGGGCCAATTCTGAAGCCTATTACGCAGGCAACCCGAAACAAAATGTTCAAATTTTCACAGCAGTTAGAAAGGCCTTGGATCGAAAAATTGACAGTATTAATAAAGCGATTCAAAACCCGCTGAATCAAGAGTAATCCGCTGGATAGTTAGCATTTAGATAGCCCTTTAGCCGCTTTTTAAGATTGGAATAGTTGAAGTTGGGAATTTCACGAACACTATTGTCTCCATCATAGGTACGCAACTCCGTCAAACTTTCAATTAATGCGAGGCTAAGTTTTCTCTTTCGACCCAAAAGCGATAAAAATAATTCCAAACGATAAAGAAATTGAAGCTGCCATTTAGAAAGCCAACGTAATCGATATTTTCTGTTTGACCCATTTAGAAACTGACGGAAGAGTTCTTGATAGGTCCAATTTTCTGAAACAAGAATAAATTGCCCCCGATTAAGCTCGTTCAAATATGCCAACCGCACGGCCAAGACCACATCTTCAACAGCAACAAAACCAGTACTTCCTTTTGTGAGCCATACATTTTTTTTGTTTTGCTGAGCCAATAATTGATTTAAGGGACTTTGTTCAGTTCCCAGACCCAAGACAACTCCTGGATTAAAAAAGCAACACTTAAGTCCTTCTTCTATTCCCCGCCATACTTCCAATTCAGCTAAATATTTTGAATAACCGTAAGCTGTAAATGTCTCCTCATCGCCCCACAGCTCAGCATCTGTTAATGTCTCATGATTTTTACTTGCACCCAAGGCAGCAATGGAACTGATATGACCAAACCATTCAATATTATTTTTCAATGCCAAGTCAATGAGTTGTCTTGTTCCTTCTACATTCACAGCCATAATTTGGTCTTCTTTGCCTGGGAACAAACTGACCTTGGCTGCTGTGTGAACTACATGTGTGACTCCTTCAAATGCTTTTTCCAAAGAAACCCAGTCATTCATGGTTCCTTTTCGCCAATCAATGGAATCCATAGGATCATTATCCAATCCTTTATATTGTTTGAGAAAAGCAAGGGTTTCTTCTTTTTTGGCCTCAGATCGATAGAGTGCAATAAGGGGGATGGGAACAGAAAGGAACTCTTTGAGAAGATGTCTCCCAATAAAACCTGTCGCTCCTGTAATTAATAGCATGGTCAAAATTACAGAATTAAACCCCCTGTTTTTTCTTTGCGCATAGAAATCTATCTTTGCTGCACAAAGTCATAAGGATGTCAAAAAATTTTGTTGCCGAATTACGTTGGAGAGGGCTAATCCACGATATTATGCCCGATACAGAAAGCTTTTTGAATGAGAATGTGGTTTCAGGCTATATCGGATTTGACCCTACTGCCGATTCCCTTCATATTGGAAGTTTGGTTCAAATTGTGATTTTAATGCATTTCCAAAAAGCCGGTCACCGTCCTATCGCTTTAGTGGGTGGGGCTACAGGAATGATCGGAGACCCATCAGGCAAATCAGACGAACGCAATTTGCTGGATGCACCTACCTTAGAAAAAAATTGCGATGGCATTCAAAATCAATTGACTCGTTTTCTAGACTTTGATCCCAGTGCTTCCAATGCTGCAGTGATGGTGAACAACTATAATTGGATGAAAGATTTCAGTCTTATTGACTTTTCTCGCGACATTGGGAAACATTTGACAGTAAATTATATGATGTCAAAAGACTCGGTCAAAAAGCGGTTGGGCTCCGATTCTAAGGTGGGCATGTCCTTTACAGAATTCACCTATCAACTCCTGCAGGGGTATGATTTTCTACACTTATATGAAACCATGGATTGTAAAATTCAAATGGGTGGGAGCGATCAATGGGGCAATATCACCACGGGAACTGAGTTGGTTCGTCGAAAGGGAGGAGGCAAGGCTTATGCGATCACTTGTCCTCTGATAACTAAAGCCGACGGGACTAAGTTTGGTAAAACAGAAGGCGGAAATATTTGGCTCGATCGCAAACGAACCTCTCCCTATAAGTTCTACCAGTATTGGCTCAATACTTCGGATGTCGATGCTGAGAGCTATATAAAAATCTTCACATTTTTGTCTCAGAAGGAAATTCAAGTTCTGATCCAAAAACATAAAGAGGCCCCTCACCAGCGTGAACTACAGAAAGAACTGGCAGCATCTGTCACGCAATTGGTTCACGGACAAGAAGAATTGGATCGGGTTCACAAAGCGTCAGCTATTCTATTTGGAAAGTCCACTGAGGCAGCCATCAAAGAACTCGATGTTCAGACATTTTTGGATGTTTTTGAAGGGGTTCCTCAAGCTGAAATTAGCTTGGAATCTATTGAAAAAGGGTTAGATATGATTGCAGCTCTTTCCGCAGAAACCCGTTTTGTTTCTTCCAACGGAGAAGCCCGACGCGCCTTAAAAGAAAATTCTATTTCGGTAAACAAAAGAAAGATTTCTGAAGATTACCTAATTGGACCTGCAGACCTGATCGCCAATCAATATGTCTTGTTGCAACGCGGTAAGAAAAACTATTTTATTCTAAAGTTTAGTTAGCCGCACCCACCATCAGATTGCATCCTCGAATTTCAGCGGCATCAAATCGACCAAGGACTTCAAACCCACCATTGCTATATTTTCTCCCCAAATCTTGCGTGGCAAGAAAAGCACAACTGTTTTGATTAGCAAGATCTATTATATTGAGACCACCTGTTTGGCCCTCGGGTAGAATTTGAAAAGGATCCGTACTGTCTCGAATTTCGACCTGCATCCAGGCAGGGCAAAAAAACAAGCCCTTCTTTTTTGCGTATGCTTGAGATAAGAGTTCTGTCATTCCGTATTCAGAATGAATGGAAGAACAACCAAAGCCTTTTTCAAGAAAGGCATGCAGTTCGCTTCGAACCCATTCTTTCTTTCGACCCTTCATCCCACCAGTTTCCATGACCTGAGTCTGTTGGAGTTGCTGGGGATAGCGAGTACAAAAATCCATCAACGCAAAGGATACCCCAATTAGTAAGGTTTTTTGGTTTTGTGCCTCCAGCTTTTTCAGTTTTTGACTAAGCCCTTCAAATTCATCAAGATAGAATCCACTTTCTTTTTTATTGCTTCTGGCAATAAGATCCGAAACCATGTAAACAAGCGAGGCATCTTGACGCTCCAAATAGGAAGGAAGTAGGGCGAGAATAACATAGTCGTCAACTGCTCCATAGCACTCCTCGAAAGTTTTTCGAAAACTCCATTCATATAAAGTTAGGTCACTAATATGGTGCTGTGCAGGCTTCTGCCCTGTGGTCCCACTTGATCGAAAAACGGTTTGAATTGCCGGGTTGCCTGTGATTATTTTTCTTTGGGTGAACAATGAAATTGGCAAAAAAGGGAGTTCAGCTACAGAATGAACAGTACTAGGATTTTGATTGATCAAATCACAATAAGCTCGATAGGGTGCGCAGTGGTCATATTGATTTCGAAAGGTGTGCAGCGCTGCTTTTTCAAAAGCAATGGGATTGTCAATGGCTTGCAAATCTGAAGGTGAAAGTTTTTTCATTTTATTGAACAACCAATCGCTGCACGCCTGTTTTACGATCTTGTGTAATTCGAACTAGATAAATGCCGGTGTTAAGATGGGTTAGATTCAATTCGTTTTCCTGTGTTTTAATTTGGAAAACTACTTCTCCCATTACATTAAAAATATAAATCTCTTTAAGGGAGTCTGTGGGACAGCCTATGTGTAGGGGCCCTTGATTCAAAGGATTAGGGTACATTTTGAAGACCAGATCTGGGGGTTGAGCTTGGCGGAATGCCATTTGATCCTCAATACTAGCACTTGCTAGATTCGGAAAGACGAACAGACAAAGTAGAAAAAGTAGGGCCGAAATTTGTTTCATGTAACAAATATCATTTAAAACGCACAATATTTTGACATCTATTAAATTTAAAATTCATTAACTTAATCTTCAGTTAATATACGATTGTTAAATTTGAAGTAATTATATCGAGGCCTTCTCTAAAAAAACATTTCACCTAATATCCGTGCTCTTATTGCATGAAATTTGAACAAACAACCCTATGAAGAAAAGCGAGATAAAAATTCTATTGGTAGATGATGAACCAGATATACGAGAAATCATTGGATTCAATCTTACCAATGAAGGCTATCAAGTATATGTATCCTCCAACGGGGAGAAGGCTGTCAAAAAAGCCATAGAGATCACACCACATCTCATCATTATGGACATTATGATGCCAGAATTGGATGGAATTTCGGCTTGTGAACAAATCCGCTCACAACCCAAACTCCAATCTACTGTTATCATGTTTCTTTCTGCTCGAGGGGAAGACTTCTCTTATGTAGCTGCCTTCGATGCTGGAGCGGATGATTATGTCACTAAACCGATTAAGCCCAAGGTATTACTCTCTAAAGTCAAAGGGCTTTTGCGCCGCTTCAAAAATTCAGATGAGGAACCTTCTGTGCTCAATCTTGGTGATTTGATTGTCGACAAGGAAGAGTATAAAGTCACTCATAATGGTACTTCTTTTGGACTCCCCCGTAAAGAATTCGAATTGTTATTCCTCCTGGCTTCACGCCCAAACAAAGTCCATAAACGCGAAAAAATAATGGAGAAAATTTGGGGAGCCGACGTTGTCGTTGGAGACCGAACTATTGACGTTCATATCCGAAAATTAAGAGAAAAGGTGGGGGAGAAATTCTTTAAAACCGTAAAAGGAGTAGGGTACAAATTTGAAATTTAAAGCGGATATCCTTGTCTATTTTTAGAAAGTATCGAATTGCCATTCAGATTTCACTAGTCTTGGCTATAGCTTCGGCCTCTAGTTTGATTATTTTTTTCAAACTCATAACCAATGAAATTCCCGTTACGTTCTATGTGAGTTTGGTTGCGGTGGCTCTTGGCTTAGGCGCTCTTTGTTTCGGATTGATTTATTTTCGAATTGAGAAACTCATCGAACAGCGAGTACAAGAAGTGTACAAAAATCTATCCCCAGTAGATTCTTCACAATTAGATAAGTCAATTGCTTCTGATGTTACCTCCATTACCAATAACCTACAAAAAAAGAATACAGATCAACACTTAGAGATAGAACTTCTGAAAGAACGAGAAGCCTATCGTAAAGAATTTATTGGAAACATTGCTCACGAACTCAAGACCCCCTTGTTTACTATCCAGGGATACATCTTAACGCTACTGGATGGAGGAGTTAAAGATAAAAAGATTCGTAAGAAATATTTGAATAGAGCTTCCAAAGGGGTTGAGCGACTAATTTTTATTATCAGGGATTTGGATTTAATTACACAATTCGAAGCAGGGATTCAAAATTTATCACTCAAAAAGTTTGATTTAATACCCTTAATCAATAATGTTTTTGATTTGTTGGAAATGCAAGCCTCAAAACGTAAAATTACTATCAAATTGGATAAACCCTACGAACAACCCATATGGGTTCACGCAGATGAGGAGAGAATTATGCAAGTCATAACTAATCTAATAGTTAATTCACTCAAGTACGGGGTTACAAATGGGACTACGGAACTCCGTTTGTCTCTCAAAGATGATAAGGTGTTAGTGACAGTTACAGACAATGGGGAAGGTATTGAAGAAGATCATCTTCCTCGCCTATTCGAGCGATTTTACCGAGTGGATAAGAGTGGCAGCCGAAAGCAAGGAGGATCAGGCCTGGGATTATCAATTGTCAAGCATATTATCGATGCGCACAAGGAAAAACTATTCGTAAATAGTAAACGAGGAATTGGTTCTGAATTTTCATTTTCTCTTACGTTGACCGAAGTCTAACGGGATCACATTTCTTACCTTAGAATTTGTAGTTTTGCTCGATGGGTAGTAAAAACAAACTCAGGCGTTTTCGAGAGAACGAAACCTTCACTCATGTTATCCAGCCAGAGCGAGAGATTCTCCAAAAGGATCAATTCGAATGGAAAGGACAATGGACTTCTTTTTTTCAAAATGAACACCCGATTGTTCTGGAACTGGGTTGTGGAAAAGGGGAGTACACTGTTTATTTGGCGGAAAAGCATCCTGATAAAAATTTTATTGGCATCGATATTAAAGGAGCACGTTTTTGGCGGGGTGCAAAAACCGTCGCTGAAAAAAAAATCCCCAACGTAGCTTTTATCCGTGCTCAAATCGAAATGATTGCAAATTTATTTGCCGCTGGTGAAGTCACTGAAATATGGATTACTTTTCCCGATCCTCAAATCAAATTCAAACGGAGCAAACACCGCCTCACCCATCCCAGTATGTTGGCATTATATCATCAAATTTTGGTTCCCCAAGGCACTATCCATTTAAAAACAGACAGTGAATTTTTACATGGCTATACTTTGGGAATTTTGGATAATTCCAATTACCTAATTGAGTATGCACACCATGATATTTATAATAATCCATATGCTCCTGAAGCGGCTACTGCCATTCAAACATTTTATGAGAAAATGTTTTTAGATAGCGGCAAGCCCATTACCTATTTAAAGTTTTACCATCGATGAAGCCCCAAGGGAATACCGTAAATTTTTTTCAACAGGTGTATGTTGTTGTTCGTCTTATTCCTCAAGGGCGCGTGAGTTCTTATGGAGCCATTGGACGCTATCTGGGCGCACCACAAAGTGCGCGAATGGTGGGTTGGGCTATGAATGCAGCACATCAAGATGCTACTATACCAGCGCATCGAGTAGTGAATCGAGTGGGATTACTCACAGGAAAACATCATTTTCAAGGATCGCAACTGATGCAACAGCTTCTGGAAAATGAAGGTGTAGAGGTCGTTCAAGATCGAATTCAAAACTTCAATCATGTATTTTGGGATCCCGTGAAAGAATTACCGTTATGGGAAAACCCTTTCTAAGCTTTTCTTTCTCCGTTGTCCCACCTATATTTGTAGGTGATTCGTAGGCTATGAAAATTACTAGAGATCAAGTCAAAGAGGCACTAAGAACGATTAGTGCACCTGGGGAGGGAGGTGACCTCATTGAGAGCGGTGCGGTCCAAAACATTCAGATTTTTGGTGATGAAATCGATATAAATGTGGAATTGGCCAACCCCAGCCTCCAAGCCCGTAAAAAATTAGAAGTTTCAATTCTCAAAACCCTTCACCAAGAGGTTTACGAAAAGGCCAAAATAAATATTAATGTCACTGTTAAAAAAGCGCCTGTTCAAGAACCAATAAAGGGAGAACCAGTACCCGACATTGATTCCATTATAGCTATATCATCGGGTAAAGGAGGCGTAGGGAAGTCGACTGTAACGGCAAACTTGGCCATAGCCCTAGCGCAAATGGGATGTAAGGTAGGCGTTTTGGACGCCGATATCTACGGACCCTCCATTCCAATGATGTTTGATATGGAGGGGGCTCGACCGTTGTCTGTTCAAGTAGATGGTGTGTCTAAAATGGAACCGATTGAAAATTATGGGGTTAAGGTGCTATCCATTGGATTTTTCACAAAACCCGATCAAGCAGTTATTTGGCGTGGACCGATGGCTACAAAGGCGTTGAAACAATTGATATTTGATGCTGCATGGGGCAACTTGGATTTTTTGTTGATTGATCTTCCCCCAGGGACAGGAGACATTCACCTCAGTATTGTACAATCTCTTCCTTTAGATGGTGCTGTGGTAGTAAGTACCCCTCAAAGTGTTGCTTTAACTGATGCTCGGAAAGGAATCGCTATGTTTCAGCAGGAAAATATTAATGTTCCCATTTTAGGAGTCATCGAAAATATGGCCTATTTTACACCGGCAGAACTTCCTGATCATAAATATTATATCTTTGGGGAACGCGGTGCTGAGTACTTGGCAGCTGACAAAAAAGTTCCTTTTTTAGGAGCCCTCCCATTAATACAAAGTATTCGGGAAGCAGCTGACGTAGGCAGACCCGCTGCTTTGCAAGAAGACACTTTGGTCCGCAAAACCATTGATGAAACAGCTCGAAAAATGGTCGAAGAACTCATCCATAGAAACGACAAACTACCACCGACTAAAGTGGTCAAAATATCCAATATGGTGGGGTGTAGTGCCATAAAGAAATAAGTCTATGACGAAAATTGAACTAAAAGAATCGGTCTTAAAAGCGTTGGATGAGATACGTCCCTTCCTAGCTTCTGATGGTGGTGATATTTCGCTAGTGGGAATCGAAGAAAATCGGCGGGTCAAAGTACAACTTCACGGGGCCTGTGTTTCTTGTTCCGTCAATCAAATGACCATGAAAACAGGCGTTGAAATGACCATTAAAAAATACGCTCCTCAAATTCAAGAGGTTATTAGTATAGAGGCATCGGAAATTGACTGACTCCCTAGACATCCAAATTACCGTAATTGATCGGGAAGGCAATACACACCAGTTTCAGGCTCCCACTGATATGGCATTAAACCTGATGGAAGTTTGTAAATCCTATGAACTCCCAGTTGAGGGAACCTGTGGAGGAATGGCACTTTGCGCTTCCTGCCAGTGTTATGTATTATCCAAACATACCCTTTCCGATATGTCTGCTGACGAGACCGCAATGTTGGCCGAAGCCCTACACGTAAAAAGAAACAGCCGGCTGGCGTGTCAAATTCCCATTACGCAAGACTTGGAGGGTTTAAAAGTTCAATTAGCTCCTGAAGAATAAATTTATGCTGAATCCACACACTTCTTTAACATTGTATTAAGAAATAAGAACAGCAATTTCAGAATAATTATGAATTTGTGTATTTCTGTCTTTGGGTGTTTTATTAATTTTAATGTGGAAGTATGAAAGCAGCACTTTTTGATTTGGATGGTGTCATTGTAGACACGGCCAAATACCACTATGAAGCTTGGGCATCTATTGCCCAAACCCTCGGATATACCCTTTCAGCAGAAAAAAACGAAGCACTAAAAGGAGTGAGTCGCGATCAATCTCTTATGCGTATTCTAGACTGGTCTGGAGCTACAGTAAATGAAGAAACCTTTCAAAGTTTATTAAAAAAAAAGAATCGACATTATTTGTCATTAGTAGCATCTTTGGGGCCCAAAGACGCACTTCCTGGTGTCCTTTCTTTTTTGGAGACGCTTCAGTACAAAACAATCTCCATCGGGTTGGGATCAGCAAGTAAAAATGCAAGACTAATATTGGAACGATTGAAAATCATGTCATTTTTTGATGCCATCGTAGATGGAAACGATGTGAAGCAAGGCAAACCGCATCCAGAAGTTTTTCTAAAGGGTGCAAAAGCCTTGGGGGTTTCTCCACATAACTGCGTTGTTTTCGAAGATTCTCAGGCAGGTATCGACGCTGCGGTATCGGCAAAAATGACTGCTATTGCGATTGGAAGTCCTGAGGTGTTGTCCAATGCCACTAAGTATATCCCAAGTTTTACCTCTCATCCTTACGCCAAACTAGCAGAATATTTTCAAGAATAAATCAGACACATGCAAGAACAATATTTGAAAATAGATCCTTGGAAGATTATAGAACAGGAATGGAACCCCGAAAAGGTTATTGCCTCTGAAAGCATTTTCAGTTTGGGGAATGGAACGATGGGGATGCGCGGCAATTTTGAAGAAAATTATTCTGGAAACACCTTTCAAGGTTCCTATATAGGAGGAATCTACTACCCAGACAAAACAAAGGTAGGCTGGTGGAAAAATGGCTACCCAGAATTTTTTGCTAAGGTCCTCAATGCTCCCAGTTGGATTGGGATTGATGTTCGTGTCGATGGGGAGAGTATTGACCTAGCTACAGCTACAGTCCACAATTTCCAACGCATTCTTGACATGCAGAAGGGGTGCTACAATCGCAATTTTGAAATCACTACCCCAGCGGGAGTTCGTCTGCAGGTTAGCACCACTCGATTTCTTTCTCTTAAGCGAACCGAGGTAGGAGCTATCAAATATGCGGTCACTCCCATCAATCAAAATATTGATCTTGAGTTATGCTCCTATCTCGATGGGATTATTGTCAACCAAGACAGTAACTGGGACAACCCATTTTGGAAGCCCCTTAAACAGCAAAACAGTCCGTCTTTTTCTGCCTTGTTAAACAGAACCAATAAGAGCGCATTTGGAGTTTGTACTTTCATGACAAACACCTTTGAGGTAGCGGGGGGATCTCCATTAGAACCCTCAACAACAACAGCTTCGGATGAACGAATAGGTACTCATTTTTCACAATCATTAGCTGCCGGTTCTACTGCTACACTCATTAAATTAGGAGGGTATTTGACAACCTTGAATCATGACGAAAACGCATTGATTGACACTGCTCAGGCGCTTGCTACTCAGAGCATGAAAAGGGGCTTTGATACCTTGTTGGAAGAACATCAAAAAGCATGGGCTGAAATCTGGAATTCGGCCGACATTCAAATCGAAGGAGATGTTGCCGCCCAACAAGGCATAAGATTTAATATTTTTCAGCTAAACCAAACCTACAGCGGTTCAGATGCACGACTCAATATTGGTCCTAAAGGCTTTACCGGAGAAAAGTACGGGGGAAGTACCTATTGGGACACCGAAGCCTATTGCCTTCCTTTTTATATGGCCACAAAGCCCCCCGAGGTGGCTCGAAACCTATTGAAATACCGCTATCAGCATTTGGATAAAGCCATTGAAAATGCAGAAAAATTGGGTTTTTCCAACGGAGCTGCTCTCTTTCCGATGGTGACAATGAATGGAGAAGAATGTCATAACGAATGGGAAATCACTTTTCAAGAAATCCATCGCAACGGTGCGATAGCCTTTGCTATATTTAATTATACCCGATATACCGGAGACCACAGCTTTCTATTGGAAATGGGCTTGGAGGTCTTGATTGCCATTGCCCGTTTTTGGGCTCAACGGTTGAGCTGGTCAACCCAAAAGGAAAAGTATGTTATGCTTGGAGTGACAGGACCCAACGAATACGAAAATAACATTGATAACAATTGGTACACTAACTATATAGCCCAGTGGTGCTTACTCTATACCCAAGAACAGCTAGAATGGGTAGCTAGAACTCACCCAGAAGTTCATGCTGAATGTATAACTAAAATGGGTGTAGGTGAGGAGGAATGTCAACAGTGGGGAGCAATTGCAGGCGCTATATATTTTCCAATATCAGAAGAGCACGGAATATTCCTACAGCAAGACAACTTTTTGGAGAAAGAATTAATTCCTGAAAATCAATTAAACCCAAAGGAGAGACCGTTGAATCAACATTGGTCTTGGGATCGAATTTTGCGCTCTCCCTATATCAAACAGGCCGACGTTATGCAAGGCTTTTATATGTTCGCATCCCATTTCACCGAGGAAGAATTAGAAAGACACTATGATTTTTATGAACCGTTTACTGTTCACGAATCTTCGCTATCCTACTGTATTCATGCTGTTATTGCAGCGCGCTTGAATCGTATGGACGAAGCCTACGATTTTTATTTACGATCCGCTCGTCTGGATTTGGACGATTACAATAAAGAAGTTGAGGAGGGCTTACACACAACTTCTATGGCAGGGACATGGATAAGTATGGTAGAAGGTTTTGGAGGTTTGACGTTTGAAAATAATAGCTTGTCTTTACGTCCCAAACTTCCTGATTGTTGGGAATCGTTTACCTTTAAAATACAATTTAGAGGAGCAGTATTACAAGTCCATCAATCCAAAGAACAAACCAAGTTTCATTGGGGAGGCGACCAACCGCTCTCAATTTTACTCCATGATAAACCACTAACAGTAAGCCCGTCATGATTAATAAAATACTACTTCTATTGAGTCTAGTAAGTTTTTCAGCTTGTGAGATTTCAACACAACAGGCAAGGAAACCCATAGTTTTTCAGCCCATTTCTCAAACCGATATTGCCCAAGCAGTTCTCTATGAGGCAAATATTCGTCAATATTCAAGTGAGGGAACCTTCAATGCGTTTGCCAAAGACTTGCCGTTACTCAAATCAATGGGAGTAAAAATTCTTTGGCTGATGCCAATCAATCCCATTTCTAAAATAAAGAGCAAAGGTCCGCTTGGGAGTTATTATGCGGTATCTAGTTATAATAAAGTGAACCCTGAATTTGGAACCTTAGATGATTTTAAAGCACTGGTTCGAAAAGCACATGAACTCGGAATTTTCGTCATTCTCGATTGGGTACCGGGACACACCGGATGGGATCATAAATGGATTAGCACGCATCCAGAATTTTATTTGAAAAACGAAGTCGGTGAAATTATCGATCCCATTGACCCTTCCACAGGAGAACCCTTTGGATGGACTGATGTTGCTGATTTGGATTATGACAATAAAGAGATGCAAGAGCAAATGCGACAAGCAATGCTCTATTGGGTCCGTGAGTGCAACGTTGACGGATACCGAATCGATCAGGCCTATGCTGTTCCTCAGGAATTCTACGATATTACTTTTGCTGCTCTTAAGGAAATCAAACCTCTTTTTTTATTGGCCGAAACGGATGTCAATCACATCGGCGGTATTGAATTGGTCAGTAAATTTGATGCGTCCTACGACTGGCCTGGACATTCTCTGAGCAAAGAAATTGCACAAGGAAAAAAATCAATGCAGGCTTGGGTAGAACACATTCAAGGGATTCAACAAGTCTATGGGAATGACAATATCGTGGTCAACTTTGTTAGCAATCACGACGAAAACTCTTGGAATGGTACCCTCCGAGAAAGCTATGGAGAGGCAGCCCACGCAATAATCGCACTTCAGTATATGAGCCCTGGAATGCCACTCATATATTCCGGTCAGGAATACGATCTCGACAAACGATTACTGTTTTTTGAAAAAGACAGTTTTCCCAAAGTTGCTGGTAAAACAATGCAATTATTAAAGGGTTTGGGCGAACTTAAAAACAATCTTGCTGTTCTCTCTGCGGGGAATGTTCAAGGGGAGGTTCGATTCATTCCAACCCAGCGAACAGCCTATCAGAAATCTTCAGAGAATGATGTCTTGGTAATGGAACGAACAAAAAATAAGGATACACTTCTCTTCATCGTTAACCTCAAAGACACCCACGCGCAGTACACCATGCCCTATGACGCCTCCTTCCATCGCTATCCAGATAACAAAGTTAAAAACCTTGCAACTCCCTATCAATATGACATGAAACCTTGGGAGTATTGGATATTGTCCAATAAGAAACTGCCTGTTTCATCACAACCATAAAACCCTAAGAGTTATGAGACAATCTACCCTGATTGGTATCGTACTATTTTTGACTATGAGCCATTGTAGCGATAGCCACACTCCGCTAATCATAGGGCACCGAGGTGCTAGAGGGCATGTCGCTGAAAATACCTTGCCTTCAATTCAAAAAGCCTTAAATCTTGGAGTGGACGGAATCGAAATAGATATTTTTCGTTGTTTTACGGGTGAACTGGTCGTATTCCATGACCAGACGCTAGATACCTTGACCAATAGTAAGGGATTGATTGAAAGTTTTTCATTAGACAGTCTTAGAAAAGTAAGTGTTTTGGGAGGATATCAGATTCCTACCCTAGAAGAAGTCCTCCAGCTGGTCAACGGAGAAGTAATGCTCAATATCGAGCTCAAAGGAAACCAAACGGCCTTGCTTACTCACGAATTGATCACCCACTATTTCGACCGAGAAGGAAGTCAGTGGAAGCCGGACCGTATTTTTATTTCCAGTTTCGATTGGGACGAACTTAAACTCTTTTATAAGGTCAATAAAGAAGTTCCAATAGCCATACTTACAGAAGACGACCCTTTAGATGCCATTCCTATTGGCCTGCAACTTAGTGCTTTTGCTATCAATCCCGATTTTGAAACGCTAACGCCCGAGGTAGTTAAGAAAATTCACCAATCAGGGTTTGAAATCTATCCCTGGACGGTCAATACCTCTGAAGATATTGAGCGCATGAAAACGCTCCGAGTCGAAGGGATCATTACCGACTTCCCGGAGCGTATAAATCAAACATTAAAACCTTAGTTTTCTGTAGGGGTTGAATTTTGCATCAATTGAGTACTCCATGCAATAACTACACCAGCCAAGCCGTAGAAAACAATACTCCAGAGGGCATCCAGTAGGTGTGCATTTAAGGAATGCATTTCCATAGTGCCATAGGCTACGATTCCCACGCCGAGTCCCATAAAGACCCCTAACCAAGCACCGAACTTAAAGCCTGAAAATACACTATTGTCATTCGTTGTCCACCGGAGAAAGAGGTGTGTCATAACAAAGGCTTCTACCAAACAGCCTAGGGCTATAGCAGCCATATCCATTCGCATTGGGACTGGAGTTAGGGCATCGTTCGTAAAGAATTCTCCCGCGATCATGTCGTAAAAAATCCAACCCAGGAAAAACAGGGTAAGACCACCCATAAAGGTGGCTAATAAAGTTTGTTTTGTGATCATAAGAAATAAGATTTAGAGTATTGTTAAATTACAAAAAATAAAACAATAAGGGCCAAATAAGAACAGGGGTGCTAAATCAATTTGCAAAACGATATCTTTGTAAAATGAATTCTTCGTTTGAGTGTTCTCCAATGGAAAACCTTCCCCAGGGAAAGCAATGCTGGCAAGCCCCTAGCAACATCGCTTTGGTCAAATATTGGGGAAAGTATGGTCTTCAGTTGCCCAAGAACCCCTCTTTGAGCTTTACACTTCAAACGAGTGTAACCACTACAGAAATATCCTACAAACCGGCCGATAAAAAGACCCCTGGCGTTTCCTTTCAATTCCTATTTGAAGGGGAGACTCGTACTGATTTTCATCCCAAACTCAAGGTTTTTTTTGAACGAATCCTTCCCTACCAGCCTTTTTTGAAGCGGCTTGATCTGACGATTTCCAGCTCCAATTCCTTTCCCCACAGTAGTGGAATAGCAAGCTCTGCTTCGGCCTATGCGGCGCTAGCTGCTGCCCTAGTAAGTATCGAGCAAAGTTGTTTTCCCGATAGCGATCCTTCCTATTGGGAGCAAAAACGCTCTTTCTTAGCCCGTTTGGGATCGGGCAGTGCCGCACGGAGTCTTCAAGGGCCAATGATGCTCTGGGGAGAACACCCGGCCTTTACTGGAAGTTCCAACGAATTTGCCATCCCTTTTGGCCACAAATTACCAGCTGTTTTTTTGGATTACCAAGATTGCATTCTACTGGTCGATAAAGGACAAAAAAAAGTAAGTAGCACTCTTGGGCACGGCCTGATGAAAGGACATCCTTTTGCCGAAGCACGCTTCGACCAAGCGCGCACCAACACGCTAGCTCTAGCTACTGCAATGGAAGCTGAAGATTTGGAGGCTTTTATTCAAATTGTTGAGTCTGAAGCACTCACTCTTCACGCCATGATGCAAAGCTCCCATCCCTATTACATACTGATGCGGCCCAACACCTTGCACATTATCGAAGTCATCTGGGCGTTTCGAGCCGAAACCAAAATCCCCTTGTGTTTCACTCTCGATGCAGGAGCGAATGTTCATCTGCTCTATCCCAAGCAGCATCAAACAGCGGTGGATGTTTTTATTTCAGAGCAACTTCTAGACTACTGTCAAGACAGAGAGTGCTTGAAGGACAGCGTTGGCTGGGGGGCAAAAAAACTGTAACTTGCAATTGCTATGAAAGGTCCGTTATTTTATGCTAAAATTTTACTCTTTGGAGAGTACGGAATTATAAAAAATTCCAAAGGCCTTTCTATTCCCTACAACCATTATAAAGGCGGCTTGCAAATACCCGATTCGCTCACTACTGCTCAATTGGAATCGCACCAGCAATTACTCGCTTTTGCCGACTATTTAAAGCAGATGCATAGCGATTTGGTGCAATTTGACTGGGATCGATTTGAAGCCGACCTCAACCAAAAAATGATTTTTGAAAGCAGCATTCCCCAAGGCTATGGCGTGGGAAGCAGTGGGGCTCTTGTCGCTTCCATCTATGAGCAATATGCGATCAATCGAATTACTGTTTTAGAAAATTTAACTCCTGAAAAACTTCAGCACCTCAAAGTCATTTTTGCTGCGATGGAATCCTTTTTCCACGGCAAATCGTCGGGTCTAGACCCTTTAAATAGTTATTTGAGCATTCCCATACTCATTTCTTCTTCCCAACAAATCCAAACCACAGGCCTGCCTTCACAGAACCCAGAAGGCAAAGGCGCCGTATTTTTATTGGACAGTGGACAAACAGGAGAGACTGCTCCCATGGTTGAAATTTTTATGGAAAACATGAAGCAGGAACGCTTTAGTCGAATGATGAAAGAGCAATTTATCAAATACACAGATAACTGTGTGGATGCTTTTCTTAAAGGAAACTTTAAAAGTCTATACCGTGAAGTAAAACAATTATCTGCATTGGTCCTTCAGAACTTTAGTCCAATGATTCCCCAGCAATTTGTGAGTCTGTGGCAGCAGGGAATTGATACCAATAGCTATTATCTCAAGCTCTGTGGTTCGGGTGGAGGAGGATATATTCTCGGGTTCACTGAGGACTTTGAGAAAGCAAAAGCGGAATTAAAGGACTACACACTGCAAGTCGTCTATAATTTTTAAGTCATGACGGCCCAGCGCCTGCAACAGCGTTTTTGGATTAAACTCTTTGGAGTATTAAGCCTTATTCGCGGGGATAACATTGTTGTACTTGCCCTCACACAATACCTAATTGCTCATTATATCGTCGCACCCAAATTGACCCTCACTGAAGTCGTTTTCGATTTCAAGTTGTTCTGTTTGGTTTTGGCGTCTTGTTTGGTGGCTTCCGCCGGTTACATCATCAATAATTTTTTTGATGCAGCCAAAGACCAAATCAACCGGCCTAAAAAATATCTGTTGCGCCATCTGCTGTCCCAACAAGAGCAGCTTGTTTTATTTTTTTTACTCAACCTGTCTGCTGTCATTGTAGCAGCTTCTGTTTCTTTTAAAGCAGTTCTTTTTTTGGTGCCTATAGCCTAGCTATTTATGCCTACAGCCTTTTTCTAAAACGGCTGTATTGGATAAGTAATTGGGCCGCCGCCTTTTTGATTTTATTACCCTTCTATGTAATTACCCTTCATTATAACAATCAAGACACCGTGCTCTATGGCTACGCCTCTTATTTTTATTTGCTTTTGCTCTGCCGTGATTTGATCAAAGACTTGGAAAATTTCAAGGGCGACTTTGCCCAGCGCTACCAAACCCTTCCCATTGTATTCGGGCAGCGCCCAACCAAAGCCATCATAAGTCTGCTAATTGTTCTGGCGGTTTTTCCTTTATTTTTTCTTTTACAAGAACCCTTGGGCAAACTCCAATACTACTTCTATTATTCCTATCCGATCCTGTGGGTGCTGCTCTTTTTTTTATGGTTTCGCTCCACTCAAAAGTGGTATCTTTGGCTGCACAACGCCATAAAAGCTATTATTTTTTTGGGCGTCTTAAGCATCTATTGGATTAACAAATGAGACCCAAAAAACCAACTAAAAACTTCACGCCCCGTTCTAAGGATTCAGTGCCCTCAGACTCAAAAAAAAAGGAAGGAACTCGTTTAAATAAATTGTTGGCCAATGCGGGTATATGTTCCCGCCGTGAAGCAGACGACCTCATTGCGATGGGAATGGTTCAGGTCAATGGGAAAGTGATTGTGGAAATGGGATATAAAGTTCAAGTCAAGGATGAGGTTCGCTACGACGGGCGTCGGATTCTAGGACAAAAACCCGTTTACTTGCTTATGAACAAACCAAAAGGTTTTGTAGCTACGGCCCAGGGAGGTGCTGTCAAAAAATCGGTTCAGGAATTAATTCAAACAGCGGCCCCCTTCAAAGTCCCCCCTATGGGAGACATGGGACGTCCTATGACAGGTCTTTTATTCTTTACCAATGACAGCCAACTTCGAGCCAAAATCAACCATTCTAAGCAAGGGGTTGAGATGCTATACCAAATTGTTTTGGACAAACCCCTCACCGCCGCAGATTTCAAAAAACTTCAGGGACAGCACACTCTCTATGGAGAAACGCACACCCTATCCAAACTGGCCTATGTGCAAGGCAAAACCAAAAGAGAATTGGGGATAGAAGTCATCAATTTAAGTCCAAGTGGGCTCCGTAAAATTATCGAACAATTGGGATATAAAGTCCAACAATTGGACCGCGTAATCTGGGGGGGATTGACCAAAAAAGACTTACCCAGAGGGCGCTGGCGACACCTAAGTGAACAAGAGGTCAATCGATTGAAGATGCTGTAAAGCGTTTTTTGAATAGTGTTTCAGCAAAGAGTAGGGCACAGACGGGAAGGTATTCTACCCACACCAGCCAAGGAGGCTCCACCACCGATTCGGTACGATAGGCGACATAACTCAACAGTACGGTGAAGGACCAAACCAAGGCATAACGATAGGGAGTCAAAACACTCAAAAAAACCAATTGGATTAAGTACCATGGATGCACGGTGGTCGCAATCGCCAAATAAATGGCAAGTAAGCCCATAGCTCGGCGCCATAGATGATCGGATGCATTGCGTTTGGGCCAAAGCGTAAACAGAATAACCATCCCAACCAAAAACCAAGGCGTAATTTTCCCTACTGTGTAAATGATATTATACCCTTTATACAAATACCCTACTTCTCGGATGAGATAATACAAGCTGGCATTGAATTCAAAAGCAGAAAACCAGAGGCCCACACTATCCAAAAAATGGTTCATTTCTTCAATAGTGATGTAGGGCAACCAAAAGAGCAAGCTAAAGAAGATACCATAGCCTACCAAGAGAGCACGTTGCTTCCATAGCAGGGGACGCAGAAGAAGAGGCAGCCAGAGGAGGGGAAGTAATTTTAGCGCCACCGCTAGGGCAAATAACCCTCCGCTTACAGTCCAATTTTTTTGCAGATAGAACCATATTCCCCAAGCCACTGCCGCCATCATTATACCTTCCCCATGTAAACTACCCACCCCTTCAAGGAGCAACAAAGGGTTTAAGAAATACAAAAAGGCCAAGCTTTGGGGCTGCCGATAGTGGCGTAATATTTTCCGTAGCCCCAAAAGGGCGACAAGATCGCCAAGCATAAGAAAGCTTCGAAGTACGGCGAGTTGGGACATCAGGGAAGACCCTCCCCACAGGGCGGAAGCCCAAAATAGCCATTGACTCGCAGGGGGGTAGTTGGAGTAGTGTTGCTGACTAAGCCCACCCATGCCTTCAAAAAGCAGCTGAAACAGAGGAAAGTTCAATTCCCCAATCAGTGCATTGGGCCTATTCGCATAGGGGTTCATCCCCAGTACTTGCAACTGGCCGTCCCAAAGAAAACGATAGAAATCTTGTGAAAGGATGGGGGTACTGTTCCAGAAAAAAAAACGAAACCCCATTCCCAATACCACCAAGACGATAAAGGGAAGCGACTGACGAAGCAAACAATAGTATCCTAGAAAAGCCAGGGTGCTATATCCCATCAAAGAAACAAAGTCGGAGCGGTCACTCAGCTGTGCCAAACTGAAATAAGCTCCAGCGCTTAGAAACAGGCCGAGCATCGGCCACAAGGTATTGCGAATGCGTTTAGTGCCGATCACGGAAAGATTGAAAAACGATAAAACTGAATCCTATAAAAAGCAAACAGTGAAAAGGGAGTAGTCCCCATTCCCCAGCAACTCCTAAATGAAATGCGCTGTAAATACCAAACAAAAAATACAGAGCCAATACAGCTTCCCACAATACATTTACAGACAGCTTGGTGGGCAGATATTTGTTGTTTTTCCAAGAGTCCGAAACGGTTTTAATATTGAATTTGGGAGTTCGTACAAAAGGGGATTTTTTACCCATGTGCCCCTCCATAATTGCCCGGGTATTGTGTAACGAAAAGCCCATTGCTAGAGTGTAAAACAGGGCGAAGCGAGGCAGGTAATTGACAAAACCTTTCCATCCGCTCCGATATCGCTCTTGGTACATGGGCCAATACCCTATAAAAAAAAACAAGGTAGAAACAAAAAACAATGCACTCAGGTTGAAATACCAAGCGAATCCGATCCAATAACTTTTAATGTAGAGCATGGGAACACTGAGAAGTGCCAAGCTCAGAACCCCTAAGAACATGCTGCTACTGAGTAAGTGAATGCTTGCATGAAACTTCGTCGCTAGGGAGAGTTGGGGATGAGTCCAGACCTTTCGAATCATTTTCTGAAAATTTTCGGCTCCGCCTTTATTCCATCGAAATTGTTGAGACCGAACGGCACTGATTGTCACTGGAAGTTCTGCGGGTGTTTCTATTTCTTCTAGGTATTTGAATTTCCATTGTTTGAGCTGCGCACGATAGCTCAAATCCAAGTCTTCCGTGAGTGTGTCCCCTTCCCAATTCCCAGCATCCAGAATACAGGCTTTGCGCCATATTCCAGCTGTGCCATTGAAATTGATAAAATGGCCTTGAGAGTTTCGTCCACTTTGCTCCAGGGTAAAATGGGCATCTAAGGCAAAGGCTTGCACTTTGGTTAAGAGGGAATAATTCGTATTCAAATGTCCCCATCGTGTTTGCACTACTCCAATTTTTTCATCTTTAAAATACGGCACTGTTCTCAGTAGCCAATCTTTTGGGGGAATGAAGTCTGCATCGAAGATAGCGATGAGTGTTCCTTTGGCTGAGGTGAGTCCAGCTTTGAGAGCCCCTGCTTTAAAACCAGTACGTTCTTTTCTTCGAAGGTGTTCTATGGTAAAGCCTTGGTTTTGATAGGCTGCAACCAATTGGGCGGTGAGGGCCACAGACTCGTCTGTGGAATCGTCGAGGACTTGAATTTCCAAGAGCTCTTTTGGGTATTCCAATGCGGTGATTGCGGTCAATAAACGTTTTATAACATAAAGTTCGTTGAAGATAGGCAACTGAATGGTTACCGCTGGAAAGGAGTCCGTGCCGTTGAATTTCCATTGAGGCGCTTCGGGCTTGTATTTTTTTGAATGCGTATATTTCCAAGCGAGATAGGCTTGGGTGGCGCTGAAAACAAACACCACGACGAGGGCCAGGGTATAAAGAAAAATGACAATCCAGGCAAGGCCCAAGCTGATACTATTCCAATCCATAACCTTCTAAAAGTAATACTTAATGATCCAACCGATGATCTTCACGCCCGCTAATATAGTCCCTTTCACCGTACCAGATACTTTCGATTGCCCAATGCGTTTTTTGTAGCGCACGGGCACTTCCCGATAGGGAATTTGATGCCGCAATACTTTCAATTGCATTTCCACTGTCCAGCCATAGGTCTTGTCTTCCATCTCTAGTTCTTGCAGCCGATCCCAGCGTATGGCGCGGAAGGGACCTAAGTCTGTAAATTGTCCTCCGTATAACCAACGCATCAGGGTACAAGCCAAGGCATTGCCAAAGATCTGTTGCGGAGTAAGCGCCCCTTTTTCGCGGCCTGCTACCCGTCTAGCTCCCACAACAAAATCCACCGCTCCCGAAGCGATAGGTTGGGTCAATAGGGGGAGTTCTTCAGGGTAGTCTGAATAATCTCCATCCAAAAAAACAACAATTGCAGGCGGGTCTTGCGCAAGGGATTCCAGTGCCTTCAAACAGGCAAAGCCATAGCCCTTCCGGCTTTCATGCACCACCCAGGCACCACCTTTTCTGGCTTCTTCTGCCGTTCGATCTGTAGAGGCATTGTCGGCCACCACCACACGAGTGACTGAGGCAGGAATGTCGGCCAAGACTTTTCCAATCGAGCGTTCCTCATTAAAAGCAGGAATCACTACAGCCATCAACATTTTGTTAGTCATTCAATCGATCCATTAAATTCCCCAAAGGATAGTCGGGGCGTTCAGTTCGTTTTTCTACTGCGCCATTTTCGAGCTTGAGTACACCTCGGGGGCAGACTTCGGAACAGATGCCACAACCCACACAGGAAGAACGAACAATGTTTTGTCCTTTTTGGGCGTAGCTACGAACGTCAATACCCATTTCACAATAGGTAGAGCAGTTGCCACAGGAAATACACTGCCCTCCGTTGGTGGTGATTCTAAAGCGAGAAAGCAGGCGTTGTTGCAAGCCGAGGATTGCGGCCATAGGACATCCAAATCGACACCAGACACGACTCCCCAAGAGCGGATAGAATCCCACCCCAAGAACCCCCGAAAAAACGGCTCCCACGCCAAAGCCATACCATTTGCGGACCGTATAGCTGGAAATTCCAAGCAAGTTGTTGTTGTTGGAAAAGGCTTGAAAACAGAAGATACCAAGAAGAATCAGGCCGATGCCCACTAGGGCATAGCGGGCATCGGCATCCAGCTCCTGACGTTTCCAGAACCAAATAGCGCCCAATACCACGCTGAAAAAAAGGATAGCGCCCACACTAAAAGCCCACTGGCTGATCCCCGTTGGATTTTTGGGAGACCCCAAGAGCGTCCATAGAACAGCCAAGGTGGTGAGGGTGACAAAGACCAATACCCCGTGAACCATCCAACGTTCCAATTTCCACACACTCATTTTTTTACTCGACAATTGTCGGAAGGGATCTCCAGCCGTTTCGGCCAGGGCGCCACAACCGCACACCCAAGAGCAATACCAGCGTTTCCCATAACGGTAGGTGAGCAGGGGAGAAATAACAAAAATCAGCACCAAGCCAGTGCCTAGGGTGAATGCCCCCAATGTACCTCCGTTGAGCATCCCTTCTAAATGCCATTCCTCGAAAAAATAATAATTCAAGGGCCACATATTCTTAAAATCTTTTGCGAAATAGGGAATGTCGGGATGGATCAGGGTCAGCAGCTCCGGTAGCAGAAAAGCAAACCCCAATTGGAAAAACATGGCTGTTAAAGTGCGAAAGGTTTGGTAGCGACTGTGTCGATATTTCAGAAGAAATTTAACACCAAAAAGAAGGATAGCGAGCGTGTATAGCGTCCCGTAAAGAAACCATTGTGTGGCAGGATTTCCGTTGAGTCCTCGACTCAAAGGATCGAATAAGGCAACCACACCCACATTGTTCCCATCGCTGCGATAGCCCAAGATTTCGGGATAGAAATAAATGGCGATATAAAATGCGGTGAGCAGCAGTCCTACCCCCCAGCCCCAGAGGCCCCGGGCACTCACACTTTTAGTAAACACGCCATTGTTTTTAATCCCAGGCAGTTGATTGCGGTATTCTGTCCAGCTGTAGCCAATCACCCCCAGGCTCATCAGCCCGAGAGAAAGCCATAGAGCATCGATGGATGCGGTTATTGAAAAAGACAGCGGAACGAATAGGAGCAGCAAACCAAGCCATCCTAAGGCGCTAAAAAAATGTTTGATTTGGAAGTTAAAAAGAAAAGACATCAGTGACTGTTTTGCGGTTGAAAAACCCTTTGAATTTCAGGCAGGTCATTTCGAGTGAATTCGGGATCGAACTGGGCCATTGCGAATTGGGCTACTGCGGCTTCGATAGCGATTCCCTCTTGCAGCCAGTGGTGCAACACCTCATGTCGTAGGCGCATGCCAAAGCTATTCACCCCCAACAGATGCTGTGTTGTTGGATCGTATGCGAATCGCAGCAGTCGGTTTTCACTGGGATGTTGCCAGTGCCACTGCATTTCATGGGAGGGATTCGGTTGGGCACTCACTTGCCCATAGGTTTGGTACTCAATATCAAAAAATTTGGCCGAGTTGAACCAAGGACCCGGTTGATACGCTGTGGGTTGCCCACAAAGGGTTTGGGCAAGCGTCTCTCCCATCATACGTCCCGTATACCACACCGCTTCAACAGCCCCACGTCCGGGAAGGGGTTCTTGTTGTTGTGCACAATCTCCCAAGGCATACACCTGCGGAAGGTTGGTCTCCAAATAGCGATTCACCAGCAACCCACGATCGGTTTTCAGGGCGGTCTCTTTTAGAAAATCAATGTTGGGGCGCACCCCTACGGTAAGGCCAACATATTGGCAAGAAATCGCTTCTCCGGCTGTGGTGATCACCCCAATGGCATTCCCATCGGCATCGGTTTCAATCCGTTCCAGTTCTGTTCCCAAGCGCAAGTCTATCCCGTGATTTAGAATGTGTTGGTTGAGCAGGGCCGAATCTTCAGAGGGTAATACAGTATTCCAAAAGGAATCCTCTCGCACCAGAAAAGTTACTTTTTTCCCGCGGCTGTGGAGCATTTCCGCCAGTTCGATTCCAATCAATCCGCCACCTACAATCACGGCTTGGTCTATTTCGGGCGACCAGGCTTCCAGCTGATCCAAGTCTTGCTTGTGATAGAGTCCTTGCACCCGACGAGCACGCTCTCCAGGCCAACCCAGACGATTGGGTTGAGACCCAACGGCCCATACCAGATCACTGTAGGCAAGCGGTTCGCCTTGGCTGAGAAATAGTTGTTTTTGTTCTGCATCGAAGCCGATAACGCGATCTTGCAAGCAAGTAATGGCATTTCCCTCCCAAAAAGACCGCTCATAGGGCTCGAGTTGCTCAAAGGGCATGTGCCCCATATAGACATACATCAAGGCCGTTCGAGAGAAAAAATAGGGATGTTCTTCCGAGACAATGGTGATGGGTCGCCCACTGGATTTTCGAACCTGCCGGGCAAGGGTGGTCCCTGCTATTCCATTGCCTACTATAACTAAAGCTGCTTGATCTACCATCGGTGATTAAAGGTAGTTTTTTTTGGATGGAGCCTCCCTTTCCTTACCTTGAGGTAACCCAAATTTTATTAACATGTATATCTTCCTATTCATTGGTTTTCTGGCGGCTTGTTTTATCCTTTTAATTTATTTTTTAAAAAAATTCGACTTAAATGAATTTGATTGGTTTTCGGGAACGCTTTACCTACTTATCTATGCTATTTTTTGTAATTTGATCTACCTTATCATTTTCACCCCCTACTATCTGCTTACTGAATGATTTGGGCAACAGCCAATAACGGTAATACCGGTCTAACAATCGGGGCCCGACTCCGCAGTAATGTAGGAAATGGATGACACGAAAATGAAAAAAGGTTGCTCCAATACCCTGCGATAGGAAGCGTCGGCTAGAGGTGGTGATGGAACCAGAAAACACCTTTAATTGCTCCTTTTTCATCAGACGGCCAAACAAATCTAAGTCTTCACAGACGGTGTAGCGCTCATCAAAGCCACCTACGGCGGCTAACAAATCGCTGGAGACCACCAAGCCTTGATCGCCGCCTCGAAACAATAAGTGCGACCAGCGGCTCCCATAGGCCGCCAAGCGAAAAAGGGGGTGACTGTGGTCAAAGGCAAGGCGAAAACAAGCCAGCGGTACACCGGCTTCCAGAGCCACTTCCAGTTGTTTCCAGGCGGTATCGGAGACCACACTATCGACATGCAAGAATAAAAGATGGATTCCTTGAGCCGCTTTGGCTCCTCGATTTTGCTGGAGGGCGCGTCCTCGTGGGCTTTGCAAGGCGGTCACTTTTTTTTGTTGCTGAAGCCAGTCCCAGCTGCCGTCGGTGCTTTGCCCGTCCACCACAAGCACTTCCCAAGCTTCCTTGTTTGGAAGCTGTGCCAGTAATTTTGGCAACACCTCCCGCTCATTGTACATGGGAATGACAATCGACAGCTGAGGGCTATTCGTTGAGCGACCAGTCATAGGGCAGATAGCGAAGACTCACCTTATCATCAAGCGGAATGGGGCTGTAGCGAGCGATAAAAGCCAACTTTTCTTTTTTAAAACCAAAATCGAAAGTGAACCAAAGCAGAATTTTAGACAGGCGAATGCTATTCGCTTCAAAACTATTTTTAGAGGGATTTTGAAAAAAAGCTCGCGTAACGGCCTCCAGTTGGTATTCCAATTGAGCCCCTTTAAAAGCCGAACGGTAGAGGTTTGGGCAGGAAACGGAGGCGCAATTGATTGCGAAGTGAATCCGTTTTTCGTTCTGTTTCCGCAAGATTTTGTGTTCGATGTCGTTCAGTGAATAGGTTTTCCCCCAAGAGGTAAATACGGGGATCGACCAGCGGCTGGGGATGTCTTTGATGCTTTCTATGGGGTAGTGATCCAGAACCAATTGCACCGTGAGGGCGTTGTAGGCATTGATCCAGAAGGCCAATAAGTCGTTTTTGGGCCACTGGGCTTGCGGCGGATTTTGGGCCAGCAAACCAATGTAATTGTCCAAGCCCTCACGGTCTTGTGCCCAAGCAGAGTAATTTACTTTTCCGTCGGGGGAGACAAAGCGTTGGAGTTGGTTTTCCCAGAGGTCGTGCCGGCTTTTGCCTTGCCCCAGGGCGGAACTCGTGCCCAGAAAGGTGCAAAGTACTAGGGCGAATGTTCTAGCAGCAACCGCCCCCATCGTAATGAAAAGTTGCTTCGGAAATAAACAGATCCTCACGACCCAAGGCCGCTAGGTTCCCAGCGGTTTTGTCGCACACGGCCAGCGGCTGATTTTGTAGGAGAACATGCCCTTTTTGGTCGTCGAAGTAGTCTTCTTTCCCAAAATAAATGGCATTTTTTCCAGTGAAGATACAGGGGCCATCGGCGGGCATGGGGTCTTTGATGGCGCAGACTTCAACGCTTTCAATATAGATTCGCTCGTCGGTGGGGTAGTGGGTGGGATCCAAAATACGATAAGGACGTCGGGCACGCACTTCAAGGGTGCCAAAGCCCACCTCCACAAGCATTTGAAGGTAGTCATTCAAAGCAAGGGATCCAGAGAGGCACAAGGCCCGCAGGCGCTCATCGTTGCGAAGGCTTTCGTTCATCGGTTGTTCGCAAGTGGGGTCGCTCATCACCAATCGCCCGTGGGGTTTAAGCACTCGATACATTTCTTGAAGGGCCTGCTTCAGTTCTTCTTGTTTGAAGATATTGAAGAGGCAATTTTGAGCAGCCACATCCACGCTGTTGTCGGCAACAGGAAGATCGAGCGCATCTCCTTTTTTAAGGGTGATAAAGGATGGGTCAAACCAATCGTTCTGCTCGGCGGCTTGTTGGCAATTTTCACGACTGGCCGCCAGCATTTCATCCACTACATCCACGCCAATCACTCCATTTTTTTGTCGAGAGAAATAGGCAAACTGGAGCAGCTCCATGCCGCCGCCCACACCCACATAGAGGATGTGGGGATTGTTGACCAAGTCGCGCGGGTGCACGGTACTCCCACAGCCGTAGTTCATCTCCTGCATGCGGGTGGGAATATGGAGTCCGGGGAACTGCCAAATGGGTGTGGTAGTGCAGCAAAGCCCCACATCGGGGGTGAGTGCCGCTTCTTTGTATAGGTCGTGGGTGGTGTCTAGATAACTCATTTGTTTTTTTGTTGAAGCCAGCTTCGCAAGAGGGCGAGCAGTCGCTCTTCACCACGCTTGGCTTGGGTAAATATATCGGGTAGGTCTATGGGGGCCAGCTGATCGGGATCACATACATCGGTGAGGACGGCACAGGCCAATACCTCCAACTGCAATTGACGGGCCACAATCACTTCGGGTACGGTGGACATTCCCACCGCATCGGCACCGATGGTTTTGAGGTAGCGGTATTCGGCAGCGGTTTCCAATTGGGGCCCCACTACTGCGGCATATACGCCTTGGTGCAGGGGGGTATTTTGGGCTTGGGCCAAGCGTTTAAATTCCCCTCGCCAGCTAGGGGAGTAGGGTTGGCTCATGTCCACAAAGCGCGGACCCAAATCCGCTACCCCGGGCTCGGCTAGGGGCGAACCGCCTTGCAGGAAAATATGATCGTCAAGGAGCATCAAATCTCCTTTGGCATAGTTCAAATTGATGGCGCCAGCGGCATTGCTCAGCAGGAGTTGGTGTACCCCCAAGGCGTGGAGCACGCGAACAGGAAAGCTGATTTGAAAATAGCTATATGCTTCGTAGCGGTGGAAGCGTCCTTGACACACCAGCACGTCTTGTCCTTCCAAGCGCCCGTAGAGAAGACGCCCTTCGTGCGACTCAACCGTGGCTTCGGGGAAGTGAGGAATGTCTTTATAGGAAATACTATGAAGAATTTCCAAAGCATCGGCCAGGGCTCCCAATCCAGTTCCTAAAATGATGCCGAGTGCGGTGGGCGGAATGCCCCGCTGCTGGACAAAGTCAGCAGCGGCATCGATCTGTTGTTGCAGGGTATTCATAGCCCTACGAAGCTATCAAAATCCATTCATATTTTAGTGGGATTTGCTAAGAATTATCCTCCGAGGGGCAGAAGTG
>MDTB01128256.1_pt1 | contig 33709 bp, 34 predicted proteins | sample 811161 | NCBI WGS metagenome assembly MDTB01 (sample SAMN05326650, study PRJNA326480) | marine metagenome | isolation source: seawater | place: Mediterranean Sea | collected 2009 | reverse complement strand
TCTTTCTGATCTGTTTTGATTTGTTATAAATAATTTCATGTTACAAATTTACTAATTTATTTAACTATCAATTTTATGTTGGTATATGTTCTTAAGTATGAACTAATTCTCTTGTCTCTTTGTTGACCCTTTTTATAAATTGACCAAAGATAATTAGGTTTCAGAACTTTATTTTTTCTAATACTTCTATATCCATCTTTGAATAGTAATTCACTAATTCGTTTGTATGAAAGGTGTTGATTGTCTTTGTAGTTTTTGATTAAAGAAAACAACTGTTGTTGTCTGAGTTTATAGTTATGTTTATTTATTAAACCTCCAACATTAACTGTTAATGTGAATGATAAAATTAGTTTGTCGAAATCAATTTGATTGGAACTATCAATAGACCAAACTTTATTAACTTCTAACTCCGGTACGGTTGAATGAAATTGACTTAATGTTTTGTAGATGAGGTTTGTCTTGTATATTTTGAGTTATCAAAACCAAGAATTGGTAAAAAAATAAATGGTAAAATCAATGATATTATATATAGATACTTTATACTACAAAAAACTTGACGAACTTATAAGCACCAATAATTTACTTATTAAGTTTACATGTATTAACACCTAATACTCTATATATATAACATGTTCCGACTATTGAGTTAAATAATAGAATCACACCCAGTATTCCAAGAATCATAGAGTAGGTTGTACACTCAAGTACAAAAGGAGTTGGCAATAAAAATAGTGAAATAATAAATCGAACTATTCTTTCTGATTTGTTTTGATTTGTTAAAAATAATTTCATACTACAAAACTAATTATTTTTTTGAATTCCCGCTTTATAAACTGTTAAACAAACTGGTTAATTTTTTATCCTTACAATTGTTTGTGGCCATGGATCAACAAAATTGAAACCATCATTCCACATTTTTATCTCGTCTTCAGTCAAAAAGCAGGCTTTTAATTTCTCCGCAAATTTATCAATTATAGACTTATTACCAATAACTGTGAGATTACAATGCCTATCACCAAAAAGACTATTTTCATCAGATATTTTCTTTTTTAAAAAACTAATTTCTTCGTCTATAAGACCGTGATTATCATCTTCCAAAATAGCTTTACGCCAAGTACCAACAATTTCTAAATTAATATCCCCACCAGATTGATTCCATAATAAAGCGTATTTATTTCTGGAGGCAAGCCAAAAGAAGCCTTTACTACGATATATTTTGGTATCAAGATAATTATGACAGACATCCCATAGTCTTTTGGGGTGAAATGGCCGATCATCCCTAAGTACCATTGTACATATCTCAAAGGGTGAATTCGAATCTTGAACTAAAGGCTCTAGTTCCTTTATCAACTTCTCGACATTAAAATAATTATATTCTTCAACGGCAAGCAAAGATTCAATAGTTATTCGTCCATAAACTACTGGATTAACTGATGAAAATGGATTAATACTTTTAACATGATTAGTAATTTGGTTTACCCTACCTTGTTCAATTCTATCAGGCTTAGTCAATATCAAGTGACTACAAAAAAGAATTTGTTCAACTAATAAATTATGAGTGTCTCTTGTTTTAAGGGCTAGATTATTTTTGAAAATTGGGATAAGAGTTTCTCCATAATTATAATCATGTGCCATCATTAGGCAATCAACAAGAACTAGCAAAGCAGTAAGTTCCACATGTTCATGTTCCCTAAAATATTTAACAAGAGGCATAGGGTGGCAACTACCAGAAGTTTCTATTATAATACACTCTGGGTTTTGAGAATCAAGTAACTTTTGTATAGCTGAATCTAATTTTTGCAAGCCTATTGTACTACTTAAAACACAAGAATTAATAGAGTGCATTTTACTATTATCATCCTCAATGAGTGTAGTATTGCCTATTAACTGTCCATCAACATCTAGTTCACTCATATCATTTACAATTGCACAAACTTTTACGTTTTTTTCCCTTGCCTGACCTAGAAGATTTCTAAAAAGTGTAGTTTTACCAGAGCCTAAAAATCCGTTAAGAATAATAATAGGAATTCTATTTGATTTTCTTTTGACCATTTTCATTAACCTAAATTATAAATTATTTTACAATCTTACTATTATGGTAGTTATGAGAACTTAATTACTATAGAAAGCAGACATTACAACAACGTGAGGAATAGTTATGACTGAAATTATCATGAGTAATGCAATTGGGATACTAATTGTAATAATATTAAAACTTATTAGCATTAAAAAAAATAAAGAGAAAATTTGAGCAATTATAGTATGTGGCAGTAGAATTAAAATAAAGTCCTTTAAAGAAAATATGATTTTTTTTGATTTCAAAAATACAAACTCATGATTTAGTGACCTGAATGAATGAATAAAAATAAAATATAAAGTGAAAGATATTAAAATTGGGAAAAGGAAAAATGTTAATATAATTAAACCGAAATGAAAAACTTCAGATATAAAATCGTGAATTGTTATAATTCTATTTATTAATAAATAAATTATTAGCATTAAAGTCATAGCAATAGAAATGTAACATACAAGAGGTATTATATTAGAACTATATATAAACAAAAAAAGTGAATTATTATAATTAATTGACAGGCTTATTAATTCATCATTATTAAATAGTATTAAAGATGAAAGAAGCATGCAGCCCCAACTAAAATACAACACAAATTTAAAATTTGATTTAATATTGTAATCTGAAAAATGAGACTCCCCAAAATGATATGCTGAAAAAATCAAAAATAAACAAAATGATATTGTAGGAACAACAAACCACATTAAAATGTGCAGTATGACGGGTGTTAAATATAAAGTGTAAAATTTAAAGTTTGAAAATTTATATTTCTTTTGAAGCAAATAATTATCTATTGAACCGTGCGCTATTCCGACAGTAAAGATCAAACTAGCTGAAAAAATTAGCTGATAGTTATAATCAATATTTTCAATACCATTAAATAGGTTAAAAAAAAGATATATTGAAGATAAATAAAGGAAAGAGTATATGTTCATAATTAAAAAAAAGGGCGAGAAAAGTTTTTTTTTCTCACCCCCTTATTGAATAATAAATTAAAAATTTATTATGAATTTTCTTTTTTTGATTCAGTAATTGCTATGTTATAAACAACTAAACCAAAGCCAATCTTATTAATAGCATCTGCAATGTTATACCAAAGGTCAACATTTGTAGAACTCCAACCAAGGGCAGTGTTTAACCATCCACCATCCATACACATGTATCCAATTGGGTAGATAGCCCATCCAACTAGAACAAACCATGCTAGTGTTCTTACACCTTTCTTAACAGTTTCAGACTTGCTGTTTGCTGCTAGTTGAGCAATTTCACCAAGCCAAGCATGATATAGGATATATAAGTAACCTAATGTTGAAATAACACCCCACATAACAGAATGTCCAGTTGATCCATCACTCATAGCCTCTCCAATGTAACCCGCAACTAACATCCAAGTTGATGCGATGATTAACCTCCAAAGCAGACTTTTAGTTGCTCCAGCGATTTTCGTTAATAAGTAGAATTCAACACACATTAATGGTACAGTTAAAATCCAATCAACATATCTGAAGAATGTTGGTGATGTTTCAAAAGCAAGCCAGTAATCACGCATGTAGCCATAGTGTACAGCGGCAATACCTGTTATTAATGCAGATACAAGTAGAGACATTTTCCACTTTTTACTAACACTATTTCTTTCAAATAAGAAGAAAACTGTAGCAGCGGCCATTGCCATGTATCCTATAAAAAATGTGAAGCCAACGTAATCATTGGGCATCATTTCTTGAATTGTAAGTAACATAATATAATTTTTTAAGTTTTGACAAAAGTATAACCTTTTTTATTAAAAGCTATGCAAAAACGGCTTTTTTATTTTTTAATGGTCATTTTTTTGAGAACATCTTTGTATGATATACAATTATGAATTCTTAATTTCGCAATGTCTTATGAAAAAATAAATGAACTGTATGATCGTCAAGTTTAAAATTATTAATTCGAATGTATATTTTTAACTACTTTTGTCGATAATGCAAAGTTAAAACTTTGAGTATTCTATTTAGAAAAAAACATTAATATCCTGTTATGAAGAGTAGCATCATGAAGCAAATTAATACAACTCTTAATTTGGTAAAAAAATTAAAAAGTAAATGGAAAATTCAATCAAATACTCAATTTGTTATAATATTAATTGTTTTTGCAATCACAGGCTCTCTAGCATTATATATTTCAAAACCAATTCTTGATGTACTTAAAATTGATTCTTGTATAAATCACAAATCATTATACTTCATTACCCGATTAATCATTATATTTCCAATATATCAAATAGTACTTATTCTTGTTGCAGCACTATTGGGACAATTTAGTTTTTTTTGGCAATTTGAGAAAAAAATGATAAACCGCTTATTGAAAATTTTTAAAAAATAAACATGCGATAATTTATAAATAGACGAAGGGGCTCTAGAGCCCCCTCAATAGTATCAGAAACTATACCCCCGTATAATTCGATATGCAATAACATAACGCTAAAATTTACTAATTATTGTTTTTCATAGTAACTTCAATGCCCGAAAGGCAAAATTCAAGAATTATATTTGAAGACTTAATAATTAAATCATTTAAAGTCAAATTCTCACTATCAGACCAAGAATTTAAAACATAATTAGATTGATCACCTTTTTTAAACTCATTGCCTATACCAAATTTTAATCTAGAATAGTTCGAGTCTTGTAGATGTTCAATTATATTTTTATGGCCGTTATGTCCTCCATCAGAGCCTTTTCTTCTACATTTAATAGTGCCAAATGGTAAATGAATTTCGTCAGAGACAACAAAAAGATTATCAATACTAATTTTATTAGTTTGCAAATGGTATTTAATTGATTTGCCACTTAAATTCATATATGTTGAAGGCTTTAACAAATATACTTTTCTGCCCTTAAGGTTAAAAGAACAAATTAATCCAAATCTTACTATACTAAATTTCAAATCATGTTTGGCAGCTATATCGTTTATTACATTAAAGCCAATATTATGTCTAGTTCCTTGATACTTTTCACCAGGATTTCCTAAACCAACAATAAGAAACTTATTCATTTGAAACTATTATGGTGTGCAATTATTCAGCATCTTTATTAGTAGAATTTTCATCTGAACCCTCTTCTTTAGAAGCTTCTTCAGAATCTTCTTCAACTTCCTCTTCTTCTTGAATAGCAGCTCTCGCAGTTTTTACGGCTACAATTACATCATTAGAGTTGTTTAAAAAATTTACATTTTCAAATTTCATATCTAACACTCTAATTGAATCCCCAATTTTAAGAGGTGAAATATCAACTTCAATAGCTTCGGGTAAATGTTCTGCAAAAGCTTCAACTAACATTCTTCGCATATTGTGTGCTAACCTCCCTCCATTTCTAACTCCAATAGCGTTACCTAAAATATTCACTGGGATATTGATACGTACTTTTTTGTCGTCCACAACTCTTAAAAAGTCTATATGTAAAACTTTATCAGTAACAGGGTGAAACTGAATGTCACCCATAACTGCGCACATTTTATCCTCACCAATTACTATATCAATTAAATATACATTTGGTGTATAGATAATCTTTCTTAAATCATTAACATGTGTATAAAAGTGTACAGGCTCCATTGCCCCACCATAAATAACACATGGCACATTATCTTCTTTTCTTAATTGTTTAGCGAAAGACTTTCCCAAGTTTACTCTCGCTATTCCGTTTATAGATACCGATTTCATAAAAAATATTTTTTAAATTAAAAACTTTGAACTTATTGATTTGTTATTATGGATATTATCAATAACATCCGCAAACAAATTTGATATAGTTAGTACTTTTATTTTTGAACTCTCTTCTTTTATGGGAAGAGTATCACTCACAATAAGTTCCTCTATCAATGAATGATTAATATTATCGTATGCATTACCTGATAAAACTGGATGGGTACATATTGCACGTACGCTATTTGCACCTGAATCCTTCATGATTTTTGCTGCCTTTGCTAAAGTCCCTCCTGTGTCAATCATGTCATCAACTAATATTATGTCTTTTTCTTTTACATCCCCTATAATTTTCATTTCTGCTACCTTATTTGCAACTAAGCGTTTTTTATAACAAATAACCATCTCTGCATTTAGAAATTTAGCATACGCATTTGCACGCTTTGTACCGCCTACATCAGGTGATGCAATTGTTAAATTTGGCAGATGAAGGGATTGAATATATTTCATAAATACTGTCGATGCAAATAAATGATCAACTGGCACTTCAAAAAACCCTTGAATTTGATCAGCGTGTAAATCTATAGTCATAATACGTGTTGCACCTGCTGAGCTTATTAAGTTAGCAGCTAACTTTGCGCCTATAGGAACTCTTGGTTTATCCTTTCTATCTTGTCTAGCCATTCCAAAATAAGGAACAACTGCAATTATTTCTTTTGCAGAGGCTCTTTTAGCAGCATCAATCATTAATAAAAGCTCTAGTAAGTTATCAAAAGGTGGTGGTGTAGACTGAATAATGAATACCTTTTGACCTCTTACTGTCTCCTCAAAAGAGGGTTGAAATTCGCCATCGCTGAAGTTATTAAAGACAATACTACCCAAGTTAACTCCAAAAGATTTTGCGATCTTTTTTGCTAATGATACAGAGTGTCTGCCAGAAAAAATTTTAACATTCGATTCCATGAAGATCATTTTCCTATTATTAGGGTCAGCAAATTTAAATAAATTAATTGTATTTAATCCGATTTATATAAACTAATTAGACTAGTTTTGTTTGTAATATAGCCTTTTGCCCAGATGGCGGAATTGGTAGACGCGCTGGATTCAAAATCCAGTTCTGGCAACAGAGTGTGGGTTCGATTCCCACTCTGGGTACAATTAATAATATGAATAAAAAACAACATAAATATGATTTGGCATACATGAGAATGGCTATAGAATGGTCAAAATTATCATATTGCCAACGCAAGCAAGTAGGTGCATTAATAGTAAAAGATAATATGATTATTTCTGATGGCTATAATGGGACACCATCTGGTTTTGAAAATTCTTGTGAAACCACAGAGGGTGAAACAAAATGGTATGTACTTCACGCTGAAGCAAATGCAATACTAAAATGTGCTAAGCATGGACAATCGTGCAAAGGAGCAGATCTATACTTAACCCTATCCCCCTGTAAAGAGTGCAGTAAATTAATTCATCAATCTGGCATCAAGCGTGTCATATATCATAAAGAATACAAAGATACCAGTGGTATTAAATTTTTAAAAAAAGCTGGTGTAGAAATAACTAAATTAATAAATGAATAATAAGAGTGACACTAAATATACTTTAATTGCTATTGTTGTTGGTCTAATAATTATTTTATTAAGTGATTGGAACAAGGAAGAGTATCATTATAATAGCAAGATTGATCAAATCTTACATGAGGTTCATAAAAACTATGTTGACTCAATTGATATATCCTCATTGATTGAAAGTTCTATTGAGCAAACCTTAAAAAATCTAGACCCCCACTCTATTTACATGACGCAAGATCAAGTATTATCATCAATGGAGATGATGCAAGGCAGCTTTGAGGGCATTGGAGTTGAATTTTCAATTAAAAATGACACAATCGTAGTAATTAATGTTATTACTGAGGGGCCCTCGGAAAAAGTTGGAATAAAAGCAGGGGATAGAATTATTTCGATTGAAAATAAAAATGTTGCAGGAATTGGTATTCAAAATCAAGATGTTATTGAAAAACTTAGAGGATCAAAAGGTTCATATGTAAAGGTTGGTGTTTATAGAAAAATAATCCAAGAATATAATACATTTAATATTAGAAGAGGGAAAATCCCCATACATAGTCTAGACGTAGCATATGAAATAGCTCCTAAAACCGGATATATAAAATTAAATAGATTTGCTGAGACTACACATCAAGAGTTTAAAACAAAATTAAAACAACTAATAAATCTACATAATATTGACCATTTAATCCTAGACCTAAGAGCTAACAGTGGTGGATATTTAGATCAGGCAATCAAAATACTAAATGAATTTTTTAGTAATGGAGAATTGCTCGTATATACTGAGGGACATGCTAGAGAAATAGAAAAATATCGTGCTAACTTTTTGGGATTATATAAGACGGGAGAATTGACAATATTAATTGATGAAGGTTCTGCTTCTGCAAGTGAAATTATTGCTGGAGCAATTCAAGATCATGAGAGAGGGATAATAATCGGACAAAAAAGCTTTGGGAAAGGATTGGTTCAAGAACAAATTCCGCTGCCTGATGGATCTCTAATTAGATTAACTGTAGCTAGATATTATACCCCACTAGGAAGATGTATACAAAAGCCTTACTCTTATGATGAAGATATTTACGGAGGAGCAAATTCACAACAAAATCCTGATATTGATACATTACAACAATTTTTTACCAAAAGTGGCAAAACTGTATATGGAGGTGGAGGTATAACCCCTGATGAAATCATCAGCCTAAGCAATGAAATACTACCCGCTAGTTTATTATATCTATATAATAGCAGTTTTTTCAATGATTTAGCATTCCAATATGTAGATTCAAAAAGGAATGAATTGAAAGAAATTAATTTTAAAGACTTTAATTTATCAAAACAAGAAATGGAAATCGAGTTTGAAAAAATCAAGAAGTGGATGTTAAAAGAATTAACTGAAGTATATTTAACAGATGAATTAAATGAAGATTTACAAAAAGGAAAAAATAAAATACTTGATAGGTTTAATGCGTTAATAATTCGACAATATTGGGGTTGGGAAGAAATGCAAATGTTTTTAAATGAAAGTGATGAAATTATAGTAAGATCATTATCTTTGCTAAAAACATAAAAAAAAACTATATGGCTTTTCAACTACCCAAATTAAATTATAATTATAACGACCTAGAGCCTCACTTCGATGCACGTACTATGGAAATTCACCATTCAAAACATCACGCAGGCTACACAAATAATTTAAATAAAGCAATTGTCGAAACTGAATTTGCAGACAAAACTATTGAGGAAATTTTAACAACCCCCAACTTGCCTACAAACATCCGTAATAATGGAGGGGGATATTATAACCACTGCTTATTTTGGGAAATTTTAAGTCCAAGCCCTATAAAAGCATCTGCAGAATTCACCAACATTATAAATGAAAAATTTGGCAGTTTTGATGAAATGAAAGAAGAATTTGAAAAAGCTGCAGCAACTCGTTTCGGATCTGGGTGGGCCTGGCTATGCTCTAATAAAGGAGAGCTTAATATTTGCTCAACACCTAATCAAGACAACCCAATAATGTCTAATGGATGTAAGGGGATCCCTATACTGGGAATTGATGTATGGGAACATGCATATTATCTAAATTATCAAAATAGAAGACCTGACTATATTAAAGCATTCTGGAATATTGTTAACTGGCATGCAGTAGAAACTAAATATCAAGCTTCGATTTGATTATTTTAGACAAATTGTCAATTGGTATTCTTTGCTGAGACATGGTGTCCCTTTCTCTTAATGTTACATTATTATCGGAAAGTGACTCATGATCAATTGTAACACAAAATGGAGTGCCAATGGCATCCTGTCTTCGATATCTTTTACCTATTGAATCCTTTTCTTCATATTGACAAGAAAACTGGGATTTCAACTCATCAAATATTTGTCGAGCTTTATTTTTTAAGCTGTCCTTTTTAACCAATGGCAATACCGCTAAACTTACTGGAGATAAATAGGGTGGTAACTTCAACAAAACTCTCTTATCTGAACGGACGCTTTCCTCTACATAAGAACCACAAATAATTGACAAAAACAACCTGTCTAAACCTACTGAAGTTTCAACAACGAAAGGAATATAACTTTCATTTATCTCAGAGTCAAAATACGCTAATTTCTTTTTACTAAATTTTTGATGCTGAGAAAGATCATAATCTGTTCTTGAGTGAATTCCTTCAAGCTCTTTAAAACCAATTGGAAATTCGAATTGAATATCACATGCCGCATTTGCATAATGAGCTAAACTTTCATGATTATGAAATCTATAATTACTAAAATTTAAATTTAAATTTTTATGCCATTCCAATCTTTTTTCCCTCCAGTAATCATACCACTTGATTTCCTCCCCTGGCCTAACAAAAAATTGCATTTCCATTTGTTCAAATTCTCTCATTCGGAAAATAAATTGTCGTGCAACAATCTCATTCCTAAAAGCTTTCCCTATTTGAGCAATACCAAATGGAGTTTTTTTTCTAGAAACCTTTTGTACATTTAAAAAATTAACAAAAATCCCCTGAGCAGTTTCTGGTCTTAAATATAATTTACTTGAATCTTCACTAACTGCACCCATCTTAGTGCTGAACATTAGATTAAACTGTCGCACATTAGTCCAATTTGATGTACCGGACACTGCACATTTAATCTCTAAATCACTAATAATACTGTTTAACTCGTTCAGGTCATTTTTTTCTAGGGCAGAAGACAATCTATTGGTAATCGTTTGTTTTATTTTTGTATACTTAAGAACTCTTGGATTTGTATTTATAAATGTTTTTTTGTCGAATTTTTCTCCAAATCTTTTTTGCGCCTTGTTGATTTCTTTGTCAATTTTTTGTTGGTACTTTTCGAGCTTATCCTCAATTAAGATGTCGGCTCTGTATCTTTTTTTTGAATCCTTATTGTCAACCAAAGGGTCATTAAAAGCATCTGTATGTCCTGATGCCTTCCATATATCTGGATGCATAAAAATTGATGTGTCGAGGCCAACTATATTTTCATTTTCTTGGACCATTGACCTCCACCAATGAGACTTAATTTTGTTTTTCAATTCTACCCCAAACGGACCATAATCATAGACTGCTGATAATCCATCGTAGATTTCACTTGAGGGAAATACAAATCCGTACTCCTTACAATGACTAATAATTTTCTTCAAATCCATTTTGATAGAATTTTATAATAATTTTAAAATACTTAAAGTAACCAATATTATTAAAAAGATTTGATATTAACATTAAAATTTTATGTACAAATCTATTATAAAAAGTTAATAACAATCATTGTTAAAAACTAAATTCATGAATTTCTAATTCTTTGTTGTTTAATTTAATTAAAAGTTAGTTATTTGCCCTAATGGTGCGTACATATTGCATGTGCAACCTATACCCCTACAAACTTCGTTTAAAAACACTTATTTGATATGCTAGTTTGATCTGCATTCAGGTGACTTTTTGACTTTTTTTTAAACTTTTTTTTGTAGAGAAATAAATAAAAATTATTAACAACTCACTTTTGAAAACACATCAACAGTCACCTAAAAAGTAGGCTTGTTAAATTGTAAATTTGGCTTAACTGCCTAAGATATATTACTATGAGAATTGAAAATATTTTTAAAAGAGACTTTACAAAAAAAACCTTTAAACTCGAAAAAATCACCGATGCAGTACTAAAAGCCATGATGTCTGTAAATAAAGGTGATGTTAAAGCATCTGAAAAGATATCATTGGAGATTTACAACACATTAATTCAGCGAAAAAAGAGCAGCCCCAACTATGTGCCTAATGTTGAAGAAATTCAAGATTTAGTCGAGAAAAAACTAATGCAAAGCGAATTTTTGGATGTTGCTAAAGCATATATATTGTATAGAAGCCAACAGGCACAGAAAAGAAAAAGAAACATCTTTGAAAAGCGAATTACGCTAAAACCATACGAATACCCGGAGCTCTACGAATATGTTCCAGCAATTCGACACTCTTATTGGATCCACTCAGAATTCAACTTTACAAGTGATATACAAGATTTTAAAACTAGACTATCCGAAACCGAACGCCATGCGATTAAAAACACAATGCTTGCGATATCGCAAATAGAAGTTGCTGTCAAAAGCTTCTGGGGTGATATTTATCATAAAATTCCAAAGCCCGAAGTTGGATCAGTTGGCGCAACTTTTGCAGAAAGTGAGGTGAGACATGCTGATGCTTATTCTCATTTATTAGAAATTTTGGGCCTAAACAAAGAATTTCAATCACTGAAAAAGAAGCCAGCAATAATGAAAAGAGTGAAGTATCTAGAAACCTCACTAATAAACGCAAAAAGTGAAGACAAGCAAGAATATGCAGAATCCATTTTGCTTTTTTCATTATTTATTGAACACGTTTCTCTATTTTCTCAATTTTTAATAATTATGGCCTTCAATAAACACAAAAACATGCTAAAAGGTATCTCAAATGTTGTTGAAGCTACATCTAAAGAAGAACAAATACATGGAGACTTTGGAATTGATTTAATTAAAATTATTAAAAAAGAAAACCCTAATTGGTTTGGGAATGAATACAATACAAAAATTCAAAATTTATGTCAAAAAGCATTTGAAGCAGAACAATCTATTATTGACTGGATCTTTGAAAAAGGCGAACTTGATTTTCTTCCAAAAAATCAAGTCACAGAATTTATTAAAGATCGTTTTAATAGATCGCTAGAAAGTATTGGAGTTGAAAAAATATTTCAAACTAATAATGAATTAGTTAACCAAACAGAATGGTTCAATGATGAAATTATAGGCACAAAACACGGAGACTTTTTTGTAAAACGATCAATAAATTATAGTAAACGAACACAAAGTATAACTGGAGACGATATCTTTTAATATGAAACAAGCACCGATAAAAAAAACGACTCAAAATAAAAATATAGCAACTGAACAAGATGCTCTATTAAAGGCTAGAAAAACACAATTAACCAATGAAAGTAATAAAGGCTTTGAATGGCTGACTAAAAATAGTCGAGACTTCCTGGCAGCAGGTTATATTTCTGGAAACCATACTGCTGAAGAGCGAATCAGAGAGATTGCTGATAGAGCGGAAGAAATTTTAAAAATAAAGGGTTTTAGTGACAAATTCTACCACTATATGTCAGAAGGGTTTTACTCATTAGCATCTCCAGTTTGGTCAAATTTTGGTAAAGAAAGAGGACTTCCAGTTAGTTGTTTTGGATCTAACGTTGCTGATGATATGGGTAATATATTATACACTCAGTCTGAGGTTGGCATGATGTCAAAGCTTGGAGGAGGGACCTCTGGTTACTTTGGCCATATTCGGCACCGGGGAGCCTCTGTAAAGAATAATGGAGAAGCCTCGGGTTCAGTACATATTATGCAATTGTTTGAAACAATGGTCGACGTTGTGAGTCAAGGCTCTGTAAGAAGAGGTAGATTCTCTCCATACCTTCCAATTGAACACAGTGATATTTCTGAATTTCTTGATATTGGAACCGAGGGGAATCCCATCCAAGAATTAACGCATGGAGTAACCGTTAGCGACAAATGGATGCAAGAAATGATAGATGGTGATTTAGATAAACGAAACATCTGGGCCAAAGTGCTTCAAAGAAGAGGCGAAATTGGATATCCATATATATTCTTTAACGGCAATGCCAACAAGGGCACACCTGAAGTTTATAAAGATAAAGGTCATAAGATTAACGCGAGTAATTTATGTACAGAGATTATGCTACCCTCAAACGACCAATGGTCTTTTGTTTGTGTTCTTTCTTCGCTAAATGTTTTACACTTTGACAAATGGAAAAACACTGATGCCGTAGAAACAATGGTCTACTTTCTTGATGCGGTTATTACAGAGTTTTTAGAAAAACTAGAATACTTTAAAAGTTCTTCTAATAGAGATGATCAACAAACATTCCTATTTATGGAAAGAGCGTATAATTTTGCAAAGGAGAATCGTGCCCTGGGACTTGGGGTTTTAGGTTGGCATTCTTTACTTCAGTCAAAAATGCTACCATTTAATAGTCAAGATGCTTTTGATTTAAATAATGAAATTTTTAAATGCATCAAAACAAATTCATATAAAGCGTCAGAAGAACTAGCAGAAAAGTTTGGTGAACCAAAAGTATTAAAAGGATACGGCAGAAGAAACACAACCTTGAACGCTATTGCTCCTACAACATCATTCGCATTTATTCTAGGACAAGTTTCGCAAGGAATTGAGCCAATATGGTCAAATATTTATGTAAAGGATATTGCAAAAACTAAAACAACCATAAAAAATTCCTACTTAGAAAAATTATTAGAAGAAAAGTCTAAAAATACTACCGAAGTATGGAAGAGCATAAGAGACCGTGATGGCTCCGTTCAACATTTAGACTTTTTATCTGATAAAGAAAAAGATATCTTCAAAACATACTCTGAAATTAATCAAATGGATATTATTTATCAAGCTGCAAATAGACAAAATTATATTGATCAAGGGCAATCAGTCAATTTAATGATACACCCTGATATGTCTGCAAAAGAAATTAATAAATTATATATCACTGCCTGGGAGCTCGGCTTAAAATCATTATACTATCAGCACAGCATGAATGCTGCACAAAAATTTAAGCAAAATAAAGAATGTGTGAGTTGTGAAGCCTAGCCCAAACTAATTATTTAAACGCACTAATACCTGTTATGTCATGGCCTGTAATAAGTAAGTGAATGTCATGTGTGCCCTCATATGTAATCACCGACTCTAAATTCATCATATGTCTCATTATTGGATATTCACCCGTAATACCCATCCCACCTAAAATTTGCCTTGCCTCGCGAGCAATTTTAATAGCCATTTCGACATTGTTTCTTTTTGCCATAGAAATTTGGGCAGTCGTAGCCTTTCCTTCATTCTTTAAAGTACCTAATCTCCATGCTAACAACTGCGCTTTTGTTATTTCTGTAATCATTTCTGCTAATTTCTTCTGCTGTAATTGGAAAGAACCAATTGGTTTGCCAAATTGATTTCTCTGCAAAGAATAATTTAAAGCAGTATTATAACAATCCATCGCAGCTCCAATCGCGCCCCAAGCAATTCCATAGCGCGCACTATCTAGGCATCCCAAAGGAGCACCCAGTCCATCCTTCCTGGTTAATAAATTATTTTTAGACACTCGGACGTTGTCAAAAATTAATTCGCCAGTGACAGACCCTCTAAGAGACCATTTATTGTGTGTTTCTGGTGTTGATACACCTTCTAAATCAGTCTCAACAATTAGGCCTTGAATTCTGTTATTATCATTTTTTGCCCAAACAACTGCAATGTCAGAGAATGGAGAGTTTGAAATCCAAAGCTTAGATCCATTAAGTAAGAAAAAGTCGCCTTTATCCTCGAAAGAGGTTTCCATACCAGCAGGGTTAGAGCCGTGATTTGGTTCAGTTAAGCCAAAACAACCCATCAATTCCCCCGTTGCTAATTTTTTTAAATATTTAGTTTTTTGTTCTTCTGTACCATATGCAAAAATAGGATACATTACTAAAGATGATTGAACAGATGCTGTTGAACGAATACCAGAGTCTCCACGTTCTAATTCCTGCATAATTAATCCATAAGAAATTTGATCTAACTCTGCACCGCCAAATTGAGAAGGGATAAAGGGGCCAAAACAGCCCAACTCTCCAAGTTTAGGAAGTAAGTGCTTTGGAAATTCACACGTTTGACAAACTTTTTCAATAATTGGAGACACTTCTTTTTTAACAAAGTCTCTTATAGTTTTTCTTATTAATTTATGTTCTTCTGATAGGAGATTATCCAAAATATAATAATCGGGTGATTGAAAATTGTCTGACTTAGCCATATAATATAATATTGATTTTAAAAACAAAAATAATAATTTAGCTTTATAGAATTATTGTAAAACATTAAATATTTATGAGTTTTTATTTAAGTGATTTATATACATTATTATTATTACTGTTTTTTGTTTTTATAAGTATGGTTACATGGATTGATAACAAACGCTTACTACTACTAATCCAATCTCCGTTTAATCAAAAATACTACTTGAAATACCCAAGGTTTGAGTCAAACAATTTAAACTTTTTAACTGGCATAAATATTCTAATAATTCAATCCGTTTTAATTTCCTTTTATGTTTTTCAAATTTCGGAAACAATGTCCATCTTTTTATTCTCTAAAATTATAAGCTTAATAGCCATATGGTGGGTTGTTAGATTTTTAATTCTTTGGGGGATTAGTAAAATATTTGATCTCGAGCATGAGGCTAATAAATACTTTCATGGATATTTCAATAATCTTTTTTTGCTTAGTGTAGTTTTTTTTCCCATTATTATTATAACATCATATAGTTTTAACGGACATTTATTTAACATCTCCTCTATTTATTGTTATTGTTTATTTGCTTTATGTTATTTAATTATGAAAATTATTCAACTAAAAAGACTAAATCTTTTTAAGGTTCGACTAATTTTTTATAATATTTTGTACCTTTACATTCTTGAAATCTTGCCGTATTTAATTTTATTTAAATTATTGCAAGTAATTTGATAAAATAATATACATCCATTACGTTTTGAAAAAACAAATACGATTATTAATAGCACAACCAAACCCGGCAAATTTGAACTCCCCCTTTCATGATTTAGCCAAAAAACGCAACTTAAAAATTACATTTAATCCTTTTGTGGCTGTTGAAGGCGAAACTGTTAAAAATATTAGGCTAAAAAAAATTCATATACAAAAATACGGTGCATTAATTTTGACTAGTAGAAATGCTGTTAATCATTATTTTAGACTATGTGATGAAATGAGAATAATAGTTCCAAATTCTCTTAAATACTTTTGTATTTCGGAAGCAGTGGCTTACTATCTCCAAAAATACATTGCATATAGAAAAAGAAAAATATATTCTGCAAACAATAATTTCTCCGAGCTTGTAGAAATGATGGAGAAACATGAGGATGAAAACTTCTTATTTGTTGCATCAGACATAATAAAAGATTCATATATTAATCAATTAAATAGTAAAAATATCAACTTCACACATGGTCCTTTTTTTAGAATTGTAGCTACGAATTTGTCTAAATTAAAAATAGCATCTTTTAATTTATTAGTTTTTTACACACCACGTGATATTGATTCTCTTTTTGAAAATTTTCCAGATTTTAATCAAAATAAAATAAAACTTGCTGTATTCGGAGACTCAACTCTTCAAAAAGCCAAAGAAAAAGGACTTAAAGTTGATGTGACTGCACCTAGCAAGGAATTCCCATCCATGAGTATGGCATTAGACCATTATTTAGATAGTACAAAATTGAATTAATTGTATAAACACACTTATAAATTTGAAAAAAAAAATTTGCCTGTCTAAAAAGAAAATAGATACATTGTACAAAACTGGAAAAAAAGTTAATTTTTCATCACTTTATCTATTATGGGATTTTAACAAAAACCTAAATGATGTGCCACTTCGTCTAGTTATTTCTGTTCCTAAAAAAAAAATCAAAAAAGCTGTTGATAGAAATTACATAAAACGATGCATAAAAGAAATTTACTTACTAAATAAGCAAAATTTAACAACTAAAACTATCAGGCCAATTAATATAATTATAATATATAATAAAACTCATATAATAGAGTTTAATCAATTACAAGAAGAATTATTAACTTTATTCAAAAAAATAATCACAGAATTAAATGAAAATTATTAATTATCTTTTTATTTATTTAATTAAAGTATATAAATTACTGATTTCACCAATGGTTGGTCAAAACTGTAGATATTATCCAAGTTGCTCATCGTATTGCTTAAAGTGTTTTCAAAAACACACTACATTTTATGCTCTTTTTTTATCTGTTAAACGAATTATTAAATGTAACCCTTGGGGAGGATCAGGTCATGACCCTGTACCATAAAATTTAGAGCTATGAAAACTATTAAGTATTATATGTTGAGTATTATAACCTTCCTATTAATGACAGGCTTCGTTTCAAGTTATTTTGAAATAACTAAAAACCTAGAAATTTTCAATAACATATATCGTGAAATAAACACGTATTATGTTGATCCTGTAGACCCAGGTGAATTAATGCATAGTACAATTGACACCATGTTAAAGAGACTTGACCCATACACCAAATATATTCCGGAATCAGAAATTGAAGACTTTAGATTTCAAACAACTGGTGATTATGGGGGAATAGGTGCTACAATTAGAAAAATTGATGAAACCGTTGTGATTTATGAACCCTATAAAGACTTTCCTGCAGACAAAGCAGGGCTAAAAATGGGTGATGGTATAATTAAAATAAATGATACGAAAATTATTAACGCAAATACAGAGGACGTCAGTGAATTACTAAAAGGCAGTCCAGGAACAATAGTAAATGTTGAAGTTAATAGAGGTGACAAATTGATGACATTTGAAATTACAAGAGAAAAAATTCATGTTCCAAGTGTAAAATACTCTAGTGTCTTAGATGGGGATATTGGATATGTGAAATTAAGACGATTTACAAAAAATTGCACTCAAGAAGTAGAAAACTCTCTAAAAGATCTAGAAATACAAACACCATTAGAGGGTGTGATTCTCGACCTTAGAGCAAATCCAGGAGGGCTATTGAATGAATCCATTAATTTAGCAAACTTATTTATCCCAAAAAATGAAGTTGTGGTCACAACCAATGGAAAAAATATTGAGTGGAAAAAAAAATATATTACCAAAAAAGAGCCTAAATACCCTGAAATACCAATAATTATATTAGTTAATGGTGCTTCCGCTTCAGCATCTGAAATTGTAGCTGGAGCAATACAAGATTTAGACCGAGGCATAATTATAGGGAACAAAACTTTTGGGAAAGGACTTGTACAACAAAGTCGAAAATTAAATTATAATGCCAGATTAAAAGTAACTGTCGCAAAATATTACACCCCCTCTGGAAGATGTATTCAAGATTTAAATCAAACCCAAGAATATAATGATTATCTAGATGAACAAAAAGATTCTCTTTCAAAAACAAGAGACACATTCTACACAAGAAACAAAAGGTTAGTATATGACGGAGGGGGTATTGACCCTGATATAAAAATTGAGCCAATAAAATACCCTAATATATTAATTTCGTTAGTAAGAAATAATCATGTTTTTAAATATGGAAACGAAATTATTCATGACTTCGAACAATGTCGCAGTATTGATGACTGTATTAATGTTGGAATCAACTATGAAAACTTTACAGATTATTTAAAAAGAAATGATTTTGTATTCTACGACTACAGGGATGATTTAATTGAAATCATTGAAAAATCTACACAAGAACTAGAAAACGATAGCTTAAAATTAGATAAAATGTATAGTGAAATTGAGTCACTAAATACAGAAATACAATTAGATAAAAAACAAGATTTAATTCGTCATAAGAAACTAATTGAAGAACGTATTATAGGGAATATTCTTACTAGAAAATTTTATGATGTCGGAAGAATTCAAAATGAGCTAAACTATGACCCTTATATTATTGAAGCAATTAGGGTTTTAAATAATAAAGAAGAATACTTAAAAATACTGTCACCAGAATAACAAAATTTTAAATTTTGAACATTTATTTTAAAAAAATAAATATTAATAATTATTTGCTATTATTATTATCTGTATTTGTATCAGTATCTATTTACATATCGGATGTAATTATTATACTTTTATGCATCGCATGGATATCAAGTGGAGACCTAAAAGCAAAACTTCTAAAGTTTACTAAAACTCCAATTTTATGGTCTACTATTTTGTTTTTTTTGTACTTTTTAACAAGTTACATATGGTCAGAAAGCTCCATTTGGAATATAACTACACAAAAACAAGCATTAATCTTATTACTACCCATTTTGCATACTCTAAAGTTTGATGAAAGTTATATTACAAAAGCTAAATATGGATTTCTAATTGGACTATTTTTTAACATTCTATTATCATTATTTACATTTATATATCCAAAAAATAGCTTTTTTAAAAAAGGACATTATGATGATAATCTATTTGCACATAGTTTTATAGATCATTTTGATTACTCAATATTTTTATGTTTCGGAATAATACTAATTCTATCATTAATACAAAGAAATAAAAACAAGTATTATCTTATTATAATGATTATTTTTATAATTGCACTACTTAATTCTTACGGACGAATAGGGATTGTGTCATTGTTGATTTTCTTTCCGATTTCAATTTTATTACTATCAAAATCCAAATTTAATTTCATTTTATTATTCATAACACTCATTGTTCTATTATTATCATTTTATGTTTTTAGTCCATTTAAAAATCGTATTATTGATACCTTTAATAATATTGAAAGTATTTACTCCCCCCCATCGTTAGAACAAAAAATTGAATCAGATGCTATATATCTAAGCAAGCAGGAGGGCTTGCCAAAAGAATTTTATATCAATCAGATTAAACACAACAGTGAGTGGATGGAATATATAAATAGTAAACAACCTCAATATCAAACAAGCATAGGACAAAGATATATCTACATAAAGAACTCAATATTGTTGGCTAAAAAAAAGCCACTTTTAGGTTTTGGGTCAAACCAATTTAAGCAAATCTACCAATTAAATTTTGATGATAAAACTATTAAACATCCGCACAATAATTGGATGTTTATTATAATTGAATTAGGTGTTATAGGTTTATTTCTAGCAATAATGATATTCTGGCATCATATTACTCAATACTTCAAGTCTAAAAATCAATCATTTCTGAAATTTATTTTTCCGCTATTTTTTATCTTAATAATGTGCACAGACAATTATTTTTTAAACCATAATACACTAACATTTTTTTGCTTATTTTCATTTTTAATTTATAATAATTGTACTAATTATAAACTCGCTTAATGCGTCGAGACAAAGTTGATATAATTTCATAAGGAATCGTATTTAATTCTCTTGCTAAATCCCAAATAGGTCTTTTTTCTCCAAAATATATAACATCATCACCAACTGAAATATCACCCGCTTCAGATAAATCAATTATACAACTATCCATTGAAATCTCTCCAACAGTAGGCAAGAACTTATCATTATAAAAAAATTTTAATTGACCTTTACCCCACTGCCGTTGAAGTCCGTCTGCATACCCAAAGGGCAAAATACCTATTTTTATTTTTTTTACCACCTTATGGCTTCTTTGATAACCAACAGTTGCTCCTGCGTTAACTGTTCTAATATCAGAAATAGCACATCTTAATTCGGCAATACAACGTAAATTTTTATTATTTGTAGCACCATAAAGTAAAATGCCTGTTCTTAATAAATGAGATTGGTCAAATTTAAATTTTCTTAAAAGAGCTGCAGAATTAAAAATATGATAATTGATATTATAATTAATTTTAGTTTTTAATGAATTTTCAACGTTTAAAAATTGATTGATTTGATGCATTGTAAAAGCATCGTCTTTAACGTTTTTAGATGAAGATAAATGAGAATAAATTGATTTGATTTTAACACTCTTTATTTTTTCTAATAGCTGAATTATTTTAGAGACAGCAGAAACATCAAACCCCCATCTATTCATACCAGTATTTAATTTGATGTGTATAGAAATAGTATCTCTAGAAAGGATTTGATTTAATTTTTCCTTTTGGATAAGTTGAATTAACATTGTTAATGTTGACGCATTGTGTATAACTGGCTCTAAATCATTTTCAAGAATTAGTCGTAAATTAGAAGAACTGGGATTCATAACCATAATCGAACAATTTACACCCTGATTCCTTAATCTTATTCCTTCATCAAAATCTGCTACACCGAAACGACATATACCTAAGCTTTGTAATTTTTTAGTAATAAATATATCGCCATGTCCATATGCATTTGCTTTCACCATGGCAATAATATTAGCACCATTAACATGGTGTTTTAAAAAGTTAACATTATATGCTAATTTTGAATAGTTAATATATAGCCTCGTTCCGTAAAATTTACTGTCCATTGGGAAAATTTATTTTTTGGAAACATGTTTCACAAAGTGCTTCGTAATAATTTTTATTTCCCACTAAAAATTGATCCTGAGAAACCATATTAGACCTGTGGGAATAAGTTGCTTCTTTGGAGCAATAATTACATACTGCTTTCAACCTAATCACAGAGTCAGATAGGGCAATAATCTCTTCCATACATCCAAAAGGTTTGTTTAAATAGTCCTTATCAAGCCCTGCGATTATAACTTTTATATTTTTACTATTCAAACACTCTAAATCCTTAATAATAGATTTACTGAAAAATTGAGCTTCGTCTATCCCTACAGCTTCAATATTAGTTAATTTTTCAAAAATATCCGATAAATTGTTAACTCGAATTGCTTGTTTGGCTATACCGCTGTGAGTAGATACTTGATTACCTTCAATCCGATTATCCATCATAGGTTTTATTAATAGGTATTTTACATTTAAAGAATTTAATCTTCTTAACAGTTCTGTTGTTTTACCAGCGAACATACAACCTGTAATAACTTGAAGGTGTTTCATGATTAGTTATAATTATATATATATTTAAAATTAGTAATTTCACAGTTAGTATGGAAAGACTTATTTATATAATTCCAACGCCTATTGGAAATTTAGAAGATATTACTCTTCGCTCAATAAGAATCTTAAGGGAATCCGACCTGATTCTAGTAGAAGACTCTAGAGTAACAAGAAAACTTTTACAGAAATATGATATTTCGACAAAAATGATGAGCTATCATGCTTTTAATGAACATAAAAAAATAGATTTAATAATTAGAAAAATAGATTCGGGTCAAAAAATATCTTTAGTTTCCGATGCCGGAACCCCTAGTATTTCTGACCCTGGATTTTTATTAATACGAGCATGTATACAAAATGATATAGCTATATCTTGTTTACCTGGTCCAACAGCTTGTATAACAGCATTAGTTAAATCCGGTCTTCCAAGTGAAAAATTTCAATTTCACGGATTCCTGCCAGTAAAAAAGAAAAGAAAAAAATTGATAAATACAATTGCAAATTACGAAAACACTACAATTATCTATGAGTCACCTCATAAAATTTTAAAAACATTAAATGAACTACACATAGCTTGTGGTGAGAGAAATATAGTCGTCGTAAAAGAATTAACAAAAATATATGAAACTGCCTACAGAGGCAATATTCAACATGTCATAAATGATATTTCTAACTCTAAATTAAAAGGCGAATTTATAATACTATTAGATGGTAAAAAATAATAATAAAATTATTATTGCTGGCCCATGCGCTATTGAATCAAAAAAACAATTTAATGATACCATTGAAAATATCTATCATGAAACCGACATTATTCGATGTGGCGCATGGAAGGCTCGCACATCACCATATAGTTTTGCTGGTCGGGGTGAAAATTCACTTAAATGGATACAAAATGTGCAAAAAAAATTTAACGTTCGTTGTGCTATTGAAATTGGCACATTAAATCATCTTAATTTGGCTCTTGAATATAATATTAACACTTTTTGGATAGGGGCAAGAACAACATGCAATCCATTTACAGTTGAAGAGATTTCAAAAAAATTAAAAAATAAAAATGTGGAAATATGGATAAAAAATCCAATTTTTCCAGACATAAAGCTCTGGATAGGTGCTATTGAAAGATTCAAAAAAAATAAAAAAAACACAATTAAGCTGATACACCGCGGGTTTTTTCTTGAAAACTCGAAAAAATATCGCAACCAGCCTAGATGGGATTTGTTGAAAATAATTCGACAGGAATATCCGGAAATTCCAATTATTCATGACCCAAGCCATATTGCTGGAAATCGGGAATTAATTTACCCAATTTGTAAAAAGGCGCTAGAAAAAAAAGTAGATGGCTTAATGATTGAAGTGCACAATGAACCTGATAATGCACTAAGTGATTCTAAACAACAATTATCCCCGATTCAGTTTAAACAGTTATTAATCAGTCTTGGACTAAAATAACCTTCCTAGTTCTTTTTGGATTTTTTTCTCTAAGGAGCTGAGAGCGGAAAAATTCTGTAATAGTTGTTCATCATCTTTTTCAAGATTCTTTAGTTCTAATAAAGAATTTTGAACCATGTCTTGAACGCGCTTTAACTTAAACCTCAATATAGATTCCTTAGTTATCGAAAATAATCTATCTTCCTCTTCCAAAACAATAATATCTTTTTGTTTCCAATTACTTAATAGATACTTTTGTCCTATAACATAAGAAGCTAAATCCCTAATTGCTACATTATCATGAGCTAAAAAATTATCCTTAGAAATACTATCCTTAGACTGTAAATTATTTTTCACATATGACAAAACATCATTAAATAACGGAACACTAAATAATATATTATCTCTATCTAACTCTTGACATATAAATTCGGCAACATTAAATTTTTTTTCTTCAGAAGAAGTATAAGATGATGTTCCATAATTAATAAACAACCTTATTAACTGAAACTCTTCAATATATTTTGATTTTAAATCAGCAAGTGATTGAGTATCTGCTACTTTATCAGCAGCTTTTAAGTTCAATTTAGCTGTGTTTTTTTTGCTCGAAATAATTATTTTTTTTAATTCTATTTTTAAATCATTCTCGGAAATCTTTAAAATTTTTGCCGCTGCTCTTAAATGTAAAGCTTGTGATATCGCATCATCAATTAATGAGATAGATAATAAAATATCTTTGGTTGATTGTATTATATTAACTGTATCAGAAGTGTTGGATAGAGAATACTTATAAGTAATAAAATCAACTGTATTATCATTAAAATACCTAGATATATCCTCATAAGATTTATCCTTTACAAAAGAAGCTGGGTCATCATTATTAGGTAATTGTAAAATCTTAGGAAACATATTTTGTTTTAAAATTATATCGATCGCTTTTACAGTTGCTAATAAACCAGCATTATCTGAATCGAACATCATTACTAAATTATTGGTAAATCTTTTTATTAATCTTACTTGATCATTTGTTAAAGCGGTACCGCAATTAGAAACTACATTCCTAATGCCAGATTGATATAATGCAATAACATCAGTATAGCCTTCTACAACATAACAAAAGTCTAATTTTTTAATATGTTTTTTAGCTAAATGTAAGCCATATAATACTTTTGACTTTTGATATATTTCTGAACTATCTGAGTTAAGATATTTTGCTTTTTTAACATCTGATTCTAAAACTCTTCCTCCAAATCCTACAACCTGCCCTGTGATACTATGAATTGGAAATATTAATCTGCCCGAAAATCGATTTTGATATTTTTCATTTACTATACGTGTCTTTAATAAAAAATCTATGTTATATCCCGCTTTTTTGGTTTCAGCAACTAAATTCTTGTCCTTTATAGGGCAGAAACCTATATTAAATTCTTGAATTGTAGTATTTTTAAAACCGCGCGAATATAAATACTCTAAAGCATTATTATCTTTGCCTATTAAATTATTGCAGAAGTATTTCTCTGCAAAACTTAAAACTAACAAAGATGCTTCTCTTTCAGTTGCTTTTTTTTGTGCATCAGAATCAAGTTCTATATATTCTACATTGATGTTATATTTCTTAGCTAAGAATAACAATGCTTCAGGGTAAGAGTACTGCTCGTGTTCCATTAAAAACGAAACAACATTACCGCCTTTGCCTGAACTAAAATCTTTCCAAATTTCCTTAGTTGGAGAAACTACAAAAGATGGTGTTTTTTCGTCGTTAAATGGACTTAAACCCTTGTAGTTTGCACCTGTTTTCTTTAGAAGAACAAATTCTGAAATTACCTCCTCTATAACTGCAGCACCAAAAATTTCATCTATAGATTTTTTCGAAATTCTCATCTATTTTTTTCTCTCAATTAAGTAGTCAAGTAAAGATAGTAATACTTTCTTATATACATTTTCATCAAAATTAGCGAGAATTGTTTTTGATTCCGAATAAAACTTCTCTACAACAGATTCTGCCATTTCTATGCCTTTATACTTTTTTATTAAATCATATACAATATATATGTCATGTGTTGTAGTGTTTTTGCTTCTTAAGATTTTATAAGCTTTTTGTTTTTCAATTAAATTCATTTGCCTAAATGATAATAATAATGGCAAATTTATTTTCCCTTCTTTTATATCATTCCCAAAAGACTTTCCGCTAATAATAGATTTATTTGTGTAATCTAAAATATCATCTTTAATTTGAAAAAGCACACCAATGTTCATTCCTAAATTTTTCAGATCAGTAATTGTATTTTTATTTACATTAGAATTAAGAGCTCCTATGGCAAAAGAAGTTTCAAAGAGAGAACCTGTTTTAAGCTTTATAATTTTATAAAAATCTGCCTCATTTAAATTTAATTTTTTTGTTTTTTCTATTTGAATTAATTCCCCCTCAACAATTTGCTGTACCACATTAGAAATTAAAGATAATATATCATAGTCTGAATGTTTAATAGCCAACTGAAGACCTTTTGCTAAAAAATAATCTCCTGATAAAACTGCAATTTTATTTTTCCATACAGTATTTATTGAAAAATTAGACCTTCTTAATTGTGCATCGTCAACTATATCATCATGAATCAAAGTAGCCGTATGTAATAACTCAACTAGAACAGCACCGCGATAAGTCTGAGGAGAAATATTATTTATTAAACCTGCAGATAATATTGTACAAATAGGTCTAATTTTTTTGCCCGGTGACTTATTAATATAATTTGTTACCCTATGTAACAAGGTAGCCTTGGTAGATAAAGCATCTTTAAACTGCTTATCAAATAAATTTAATTCTTTTCTTATGTCTTCTAAAATATTTATCACGTCTTATTTTGAGTTGCTAATTGACCGCAAGCAGCACCAATATCTTCACCCCTACTACGTCTCAACTTAACTAATATCTTATTTTTTTCTAATAAATCCATAAATATTTTAGTAGAACTAATCGAAGATTTTTCATAAGGCAAATTAGGAACTTTATTGTACTCAATTAAATTCACTTTACTAGGTGTTTTTTTACAAAAAGCAATTAAAGCATTAGCGTCTTCAATAGAATCATTAACACCCTTCAGCAATATATATTCATAAGTAGGTTTTATTTTAGTTTTAGTATAAAAATAATTAATCGCAATCGCTAGATCTTGTAAATTATTTGACTTATTTATTTCCATAATTGAAGTTCTTTTTTTATCATTCGCTGAATGTAAAGATATTGCCAAATTGAATTGAGGATTTAAATCAGCAACTTTTTTAATTATTTTAACAATACCAGCAGTCGACACTGTAATTCGCTTAGATGATATATTAAGACCCTGTTTTGAAGTAATATGATTAATACTATGCAATACATTAGTACTATTCAAAAAAGGCTCTCCCATCCCCATATATACAATATTTGTAATTCTTTTTTTATATTTTTTTAAAGCAAATTCATTTATTAAAAAAACTTGATCGTAAATTTCTCCCGGTGATAAATTCCTATATAATTTTAATTTACCAGTGGCGCAAAATTCACAAGCTAAACTACAACCTGCCTGGGATGATATACATGCTGTATATCGGTCTCCTTGGGGAATTAAGACGCCCTCTACTATTTTATTGTTCTCAAGCTGAAATAAAAATTTTATCGTTCCATCTCGACTAATTTTATGGCTATGAAGTGTTAGGCTCTTAATACAAAAATTTTTACTTAATAATTCTCGATCATCTAATGAAAGATTTGTCATTAAATTAAAGTTTAATACTCGATACTTCCATAACCACTCATACACCTGGTTAGCCCTAAATCGAGGTTTTTTATGCAAATCAAAAAAATCCTTTATTTTCGAGCTATTTAAAATTCGAATATCTTTAATTAATTGTTTCATTGCATACTTTTATAAAAGTCATATATAAATGGAGCCAAGTAATAATCCATTGGTGATGTGATTTTAATATTATACTCACGACCAGGGACTTGATTTATTGACGGATCTTTCGGGGATTTAAATTTTTCATAAACAGATGCATCATCAAAAATTCCATTTAATATATAACTTGAATCTCCACTTATTGAGCGTAATTGATGCAGCTTCTCATAACAACTCTTAATTATGTTACAGTTAAATACTTGAGGTGTTTGAACTGTTTTATAAAATGATCTGTTCATAGAATTAGATTTGTTTTTATTATTTAAGGACTCTTGACTTGAATCTCTCCTTAAAGCATTTTTTAAAGGTAGTACAGGGATTGCACTTCCATTTAGCCTAGCACTATTTATTAACTCTTGAATAAAACTTTTGTCAATGAAGGGTCTTGCTCCATCATGAATACTTATAATATCTTCAGTGCAACATTCATTTTCACTTACTATCTTCTTTATACCTAAATATGCAGTATCTAATCTTTTATTACCACCCTCAAAAATTAGACTATTTATATTGAAACCATATTTTTTACATAAACCGTCCCATTCAGATAAATTGCTTTTTGGTAAACCAATATAAATTTTGCATGTCGGGTCAGAAGCGAAAAAAGCACTTATACTATGCATTAATAAAGGCATGTCATTTATCTCTAAAAACTGTTTAGGAGTCGAATTATTCATTCTAGTGCCTTGACCACCACCTAATATTAAAACATAATGAGCCATGATTAAATTATCAACATGCAATCACCGTAACTTAAAAATTTATATTTTTCTTTTACAGCTTCTTTATAAGCTCTCATAATTAAATCATGGCCAGCAAAAGCAGAAACTAACATTAAGACTGTAGATTTTGGATCATGAAAATTAGTCAATAATGAATTAGCAATCTGAAAATTGTATGGAGGGAAAATAAACTTATTTGTCCAACCCTCAAAAGGTTTTAAGGTTTGATAAGAGGATACTGGTGTTTCCATAGCTCTAATTGAAGTTGTTCCAATTGCACAAATACGTCTTCTATTTTTTATGCCATTATTAATTACATCGGCAACATTAGAGTTAATAAACACCTCCTCCGAATCCATTTTATGTTTTGACAGATCTTCTACCTCAACTGGACGAAAAGTTCCTAATCCAATATGGAGAGTTATTTCAGGTAAATGAACCCCTAAAATCTCAAGTTTTTTTAATATAATTTTACTAAAATGTAAGCCTGCTGTTGGCGCAGCTACTGCACCCTTATGCTGAGCATAAACGGTTTGATACATTTCTTCATCATGTTTAGTGGGCTCTCTATTTATATATTTAGGCAATGGAGTTTGGCCAAGCCTCTCAATTGTGCTTTTAAATTCTGAGTAGGGGGCATCATGTAAAAATCTTAATGTTCTACCTCTGGATGTAGTATTATCAATCACCTCAGCGATTAATTCGTCATTTTCCCCAAAATATAATTTGTTTCCAATTCTGATTTTTCGAGCAGGATCAACAAGAACATCCCACAGTCGACTTTCTTTATTTAGCTCTCGCATTAAAAAAACCTCAATTTTTGCACCTGTTTTCTCTTTGTTTCCATATAATCTGGCGGGAATTACCTTAGTGTTATTTAAAACCATAACATCATCCTCATTAAAATAATCTAAAATGTCTGTGAATTTTCTATGCTCTATTTTTCCAGAATCTCTATGAATAACCATCATTCTTGATTCATCTCTATTAATAAGCGGATCAATGGCTAACAGTTCTGGTGGCAATTTAAAGTCGAAATGGGATAATTTTAGCTTTATCATTAGATTCTTTTTTTACAGAATATGGACGCAAATATACAAAATTATCAAATGTGATTTTTTTTAATTAAATAGGTCATAAAAAATTCTTAATATTTTCAATACTTAAAGCATCTTCTAATTTATATTCCCCTACAGATACCCTAGATAAAGCATGTAAATAGGCTCCACAACTCAAATCCTTACCAATATCATTAGCCAATGATCTAATATAAGTGCCCTTACTACATTTTATTTTAAACTTAACAAATGGCAAGTCGACAGCTATTAAGTCCAAGCTATAAATAGTTATTTTTCTTTTTTTTATATCAATATTTAACTCTCCTCTACGTGCTTTTTTATATAATGGTTCCCCCTTATGCTTAATTGCTGAAAAAATAGGAGGAACTTGAGAAAGTTCTCCAATAAAATGTGAAAATGATTTTAAAATTTGACTGTTAGTAATAAAATTATATTCTTTTATTTCTTTTTCTTTTGTTTCACTATCAAAGCTGTCAGTAATAGCTCCTAATTTTAAAGTGCCTATATATGTTTTGTCAAGATTTATAAAACTATTAATAGTTTTTGTTCTATCTCCTGTGCAGATGATTAATAAACCAGTAGCTAGAGGATCTAAGGTTCCAGTATGACCTACTTTAATTTTTTGTAAATCATATTTCTTTTTCATTAAACTCCTGATGTTTTTAACTACATCAAACGATGTCCAATTAATTGGCTTATTAACGAATATAGTCTTTGATATTTGCTTATTAATCAAACTCATACAAATAACAAAAAACCACACCCAATACAGATGCAATAGTATCCAAAATATTTTAGATTCTTTTTTTGAACAATTGATATCATATATTTACAAGCAAATAGACCTGAAAAAAAAGCACTTATAAAAGCAATTAATAGACCTTGAATCTCAACATCATTACTTGAATCAGTTGTGATAAATTCAACTAATTTAATTAGTGTACCTCCCAGTATCGGTACAAGAGCCATTAGAAATGAAAATTCAGCTGCTTTTTCTCTCTTCACCTTGCAACATAAGGCTGCAGTAATTGTAAATCCAGAACGAGAGATTCCAGGAATGATTGCTATAGCTTGTGCACAACCAATCAAAAAAGCATTAGAAAAAGTTATATCTCCATTTGATGGATTTATAAAATTAGTATAAATTAAAATTACACCAGTAATAATTAGCATTAGACATACTAAATTAATTGCATTAGTAAAAAGTAAGTCAATTTGACTATTAAACAACAAATAAATAATAATTGTCGGAATGGATGATAAAAGAAGCTTCAATATAAAGCTGGTATCATCTATATTTTGATTTATTAAACCCACTATAATCTGCTTAATACGCTCAAAGTATACAATAGATGTACTTAATGCCGTAGCAAAATGAACAGTAATAAATAATAAAAGTGGTTCTTCTTGAGCAAGATTAGAAATGTGTGAAAAGATCTCTAAGTGGCCACTACTACTTATAGGGAAAAACTCAGTTAAACCTTGAATCAATCCCAATATAAAGTATTTTAATTCATCAATCATTATAAAATATTGCAAAGCCCAAGCCAATATATCCAACAATAACTATTATGGGAGCTATTATAATTCTTTTAGTAGAGAATATCTCTTCATTAAATTCAAAATCGGTAGTCCCGCCGCCACCTTTCATTAATAGAAAGCCGATGATAATTATCACTATACTAATTATTAACAATAAATAATTAGATTTATTAAAAAGAAAAGTGTTTTTATTTGACATACTATTTATATAAATCTTCTGTATTTAAATTTAAGTACTTTCTTACAAAAATCCATGTACTAAAAAACGAAATCAACAAATTAATTCCACAAATAGCAAAAGTTAAATAAATTAATTGATAAATAGAAAACATGTTTTTTAGTTCTGGGAATTTATCAATGGCAAGTGATAAAAAAACCATTAAAATTAGATTTCCTACCAAACATGCTAAAATAGTAGATTTTAAATTTGATATTAAAAATGGTTTCTGTATAAACTTTTTAGTAGCCCCTACTAGTTGCATGGTCTTAATATTAAATCTTTTTGAATATATTGTTAATCTAATATTACTATTAATTAAAGCAAAAGCAATTATAAAAAATAATATAGCCATGAATAATAATAGAACTCCTAATCTAGTGAAATTTTTCTCCAATAAAGCAATGAGATTTTCATCATATATTACCTCTTTAACTTCTGAATAATACATGAATTCATTTATTTGACTCTGAGAAGTAGTCCGGATTAAAAAGTCAGAAAAAAATCTCACCTCAATAATATTAGATAGTGGATTACCACCTAAAACCTTTAAAAAATCTTGACCTAAATTATTAGCTAAAAGATTAGCTGACTCTTCTCTTGAAATAAAATCAACTGATTTTACATTAGGCATTAAAATTAAGGACTTAATTAATTGCTGAATTTGTATCTCCTCAATTGACTCCTCAATAATTAAATTAAAACTCACATTTTCTTTCAAATTAGTCTCAAGCGTATTGTAATTTATAGCAACTAAACCTAATACTCCCATAATCAAAACAGAAAATGTAGTGGCTAAAAAAATTGATATTCGAGAATTTATAACCCTAATTTTAAAAAAGTTCTCTGTTTTCAAACTCATAAAATATAATTTTAACTAGTTGAAGATTTTTCATAAATCAATGTAATAAATTATTTATTAATATTTACATTTATCATATTATAATAATATCTTATGGATTATAACTTTGAAGAAATAGAAAAAAAATGGTCGAAAGAGTGGAAGGCAAAAAATATCTATCGAGTTACAGAAGATCCTAATAAAAAAAAATTTTACGTCTTAGATATGTTCCCATATCCATCCGGAGCTGGTCTTCATGTCGGTCATCCACTAGGTTATATTGCATCTGATATATATGCAAGATTTAAAAGATTAAATGGATATAATGTTTTACATCCAATGGGTTATGATTCCTTTGGACTACCAGCAGAACAATATGCCATTGAAACCGGACAACACCCAGAAATCACAACAAAAAAAAATACAAGTAAATATAGAGAGCAACTTGATAAAATTGGCTTCTCTTTTGATTGGGAAAGAGAAATTCAAACCTCTAATCCCAACTATTATAAATGGACACAATGGATTTTCAAACAACTATTTGACTCCTACTATTGCAATATAAATGATAAGGCTCGTGATATTTCAGAGCTAATTGATGAGTTTGAAAAAAGTGGAAATAAAAAAGTCCAATCTTCATGCAATGAGGATACACCTCTTTTTAGTGCTGAACAATGGAGCAGCTGGGATGAAAAAAAACAACAAGAAATTCTCTTAAAATATCGTTTAGCATATTTATCAGAAACATGGGTGAATTGGTGTGAGAGCTTAGGTACTGTTTTAGCTAATGATGAAATAAAAGATGGTTATTCCGAGAGGGGGAACTTCCCTGTTGAACAAAAAAAAATGAAACAATGGTCCTTAAGAATCACTGCATATGCAGAAAGATTAATATCAGGACTAAAATCAATTGATTGGTCCGACTCCATTAAAGAAGTTCAAAAAAATTGGATAGGCAAGTCTGAAGGTGCATCTATTTATTTTAAAACACATAATCATGAAAGTTCCATTGAAGTTTTTACAACCAGACCTGACACAATCTATGGTGTATCATTTATAGTTTTAGCACCAGAGCATGATTTAGTAAAAAAAATTATGACTTCCCAAACAGCTCCATTTGTCGAAAAATATTGTAATCAAATCAAATTAAAAACCGAAAAAGAAAGACAATCAAATATTAAAAATATAACGGGAGTATTTTCTGGTTCGTATGCAATTCACCCATTCACAAAAAAGAAATTGCCTATTTGGATTGCCGAATATGTCCTAGCTTCTTATGGTACTGGTGCAATTATGGCTGTTCCCTGCGGTGACCAAAGAGATTGGAATTTTGCCAAACATTTCAATTTAGAAATCCCTAATATTTTCGACAAAAAAAACATTAGTGAAAAAGCTTGTACAGATAAATCAGCTACTATTACCAATTCAAGTTTTTTAAACGATTTAAAGGTTCAAGAAGCAATAAAAGTAGCAATTCAAGAAATTGATAAACAAAAAATTGGTGTACGAAAAACAAATTATAGAATTAGAGACGCTATTTTTAGTCGTCAAAGATATTGGGGGGAACCATTTCCTATATATTATAAACACGATAC
>MDTB01218117.1_pt1 | contig 33712 bp, 28 predicted proteins | sample 811161 | NCBI WGS metagenome assembly MDTB01 (sample SAMN05326650, study PRJNA326480) | marine metagenome | isolation source: seawater | place: Mediterranean Sea | collected 2009 | reverse complement strand
TTAATATTTTCTCTAATAAATCTATCCTCCAAGTCTTTAAACTGGAAACTAGCTCTTGTGAGAATAGCCATCTTTGATAATCTAACCCCCATATTTTGTAAATTAACTATTCTTTCAGAAACAAAAAATGCTTCCATTTCGTCATTTTCAAGATTTATTACTTCAACGGGTTCTCCAGTAGGATCTGAAGTCCATAATTTTTTACCAATTCTTTCTTTATTCTCTGAAATAAGGCTTGAGGCTGCATCTAAAATATTTCCACTTGACCTATAATTTTGTTCTAATCTTATTATTTGGGCACCTTTAAAATCATTTTCAAAATTTAAAATATTTTTTAGTTGAGCACCTCTCCAACCATAAATTGATTGATCTTCATCACCTACGCAGCAAATATTTTTTCTTTCACTTGATAATAATCTTAGTAACATGTACTGAGCAGCATTAGTATCTTGATATTCATCAACAAGAATGTACTTAAACTTTTTATTGTAAAGGTCTGAGATTTCAGAATTCTGTCTTAATATTTTTAGTGGTAATAAGATAAGATCACCAAAGTCAACAGAGTTGTAAATTTTTAACCTCTGCTGATATAATTTATAAACTTTGCTAAGCTTACCTTTGGTTTTATGCTCAAATTCGTGATTAGCAATTTCATCGTAAGATAAACCATAGTTTTTCATTTGATCAATCATGTAGAGAAAACTCTTTGGAACAAAAATCTTTGGATCGAGATCTAAAAATGAAATTACTTGTTTAACAAGTCTAAGTTGGTCTTCTGTATCTAAAATTGTAAAGTCATTTTTTATATCAATTAAGCTAGAGTGCTTTCTTAAAAATTTAGCTCCAATGGAGTGAAAAGTTCCTATTGACATTCCTTCAACCGGCTGTTTTAAAATTTTTTCAACTCTAGATTTCATTTCAAAAGCTGCTTTATTAGTAAATGTAACGCAAAGAATATTAAAAATACTAGCTTTTCTTGAATGAATTATATTTGCTAATCTTGTAGTCAAAACTTTTGTTTTCCCAGTTCCAGCACCAGATAGAACTAATAGAGGACCATCTATATTAATTACAGCTTTTTTTTGTTCAGAATTTAAACCTGAAATAAAATCAGGTTCGGGAACAATTAATTTTTCTTCAACCAGACTCATGCTGCTTTCTTTGGAGAATAGCTTAAGTTAGGACCAAGCCATTTTTCAATATATTTAAGTGTTACACCCTTTCTATTTGCATAATCTGATACTTGATCTTTGTTAATTTTACCAACTCCAAAATATGAGGCATCTGGATGAGAAAAGTAAAGACCTGAAACTGAACTTGCAGGACTCATTGCAAAAGATTCAGTAAGCTTTACTTTAAGATTTTTGGAAACTTCCAGTAATTCAAATAAAGTTGTTTTTTCAGTATGATCCGGACATGCAGGATATCCAGGTGCAGGCCTGATTCCTCTGTAAGTTTCCTTTATTAACTGCTCATTACTTAAGTTTTCTTCTTTAGCATATCCCCAGTATTTTTTTCTGACCTCCGCATGCATCATTTCAGCTAATGCTTCTGCAATTCTATCTCCTAGAGCTTTTACCATAATTGCATTGTAGTCATCCTTCTTATCCTCATACTCTTTAGATAGTTTTTCAATACCATCACCAGCTGTGACCAAAAAACCACCAATAAAATCTTCAATCTTTGACGAGGTTGGTGAAACAAAATCTGATAAGCAAAAGTTAGGTCTATTTGAGTTTTCTCTACTGACCTGTTGCCTAAGAAAATGTAACTTTTTTAGAATTTTTTTTCTAGAATTATCCTTAAAAATAAAAATATCGTCACCTTCCGAATTAGCTGGCCAAAATCCAATTACAGAACTTGGAGAAATGATTTTATTTTTTTTTAATTTTTTAAGCATTTTTTTTGCATCATTCCATAAATCTTTTGCGGCTTTTCCAACTTTTTCGTCATTAAGTATTTCAGGGAAATTTCCATGCAACTCCCATGATTGAAAAAATGGTTTCCAGTCGATAAATTTTTCAATTTTTTCAACAGAAATGTGATAGTTTGTTTTAAGACCCAAAAGTTTAGGGACATGTGGTTTATAATTTTTCCAATTAAACTTAAATTTATTTTTTCTACATTTCTCAATGGAGTTTTCTTTTTTATTATCTTTTTTGAAATAGGAAGTTCTTAAATTAGAATATTCCCTATTTAATTCCTCTATAAAAGGTCTACATTTATTTTTTGAAATTAATTTACTAGCAACAGTTACAGCTTTTGATGCATCAGTTACATGACATACTCCATTAGAGTATAAGGGAGCAATTTTAACTGCTGTGTGTATCTTACTCGTTGTTGCGCCTCCAATAAGTAATGGTCTATCAATTTTATTTCGAGATAATTCAGTGGCTACAAAACACATCTCATCCAAGCTTGGAGTAATTAATCCAGAAAGACCAATTAAGTCAACATTTTCAGATATGACAGTGTCAATTATTTTTTGGCAAGGAACCATCACACCAAGATCAATTACATCAAAATTATTACATTGAAGAACAACTCCTACAATATTTTTTCCTATATCATGAACATCTCCTTTAACGGTCGCAAGCAAAATTTTCCCTTTAGATAAATCCTGATTTTTTTTTTCATTTTCCATAAAAGGTAGCAAATACGCTACTGACTGTTTCATGACTCTTGCGGATTTAACTACTTGAGGTAAAAACATTTTACCTGAACCAAACAAATCACCGACTACATTCATACCATCCATTAACGGTCCTTCAATAATTTCTAGAGGTTTATTGAATTTTTTCCTTAATTCCTCAGTATCATTTTCAATAAAATCATTAATACCATTTATCAAAGAATATTTAATTCTTTCCTCCGAATTTTTTTTTCTCCATTCCTTAGTTATCTTCTTCTTATCTGTTTTGTCTTGAGAATACTTTTTTGAAAGATCTATTAGTCTATCTGTGGCATTATCCGAGCGATTAAATAAAACGTCTTCAATACTATCTTTTAAATCCAGTGGTATTTGTTCGTAAATTGTTATTTGCCCAGCATTGATAATTGCCATATCTAAACCCGCATTGATTGCATGATATAAAAAGCAAGAGTGCATAGCCTCTCTAACTCTATTGTTTCCTCTAAAACTAAAAGAAACATTTGAAACACCTCCTGAAACTTTGCATCCAGGGAGTTCTGCTTTAATCAGCTTGGTAGCTTCAAAAAAATCATTAGCGTAATTATTATGTTCACTAATTCCAGTGGCTACTGCAAAAATATTTGGATCAAAAATTATATCCTCAGGAGGAAACCTTACTTTCTCTGTAAGAATTTTATATGCTCTTGAACAAATTTTAAATTTTTTTTCTGTAGAATCTGCCTGACCTTCTTCATCAAAAGCCATAACAACAACTGCTGCCCCAAAGTTTTTTACCATTATTGCTTGTTCTATAAATTCTTTTTCTCCCTCTTTAAGACTTATAGAATTAACAATAGCCTTACCCTGAACACATTTAAGTCCTCTTTCAATTACTGACCACTTGGAAGAATCAATCATAAAGGGAACTTTTGCAATATCTGGTTCAACAGAAATAAGATTTAGGAATCTTTCCATTGCTTTTTCGGAATCAAGCAATCCCTCATCCATATTTATGTCTATTATTTGGGCACCATTTTCAATTTGATCTTTTGCAACTGAGACAGCTTCATCAAAGTTGTCTGACATAATTAATTTTTTGAATTTAGCCGAACCAGTGACATTGGTCCTTTCACCAATATTAATAAAGTTTATATTTTTCTTCATCATTAGTAATTAAATGCCTCGAGCCCAGAAAGTCTCATATATTTGTCTTTTTTAAGTCGTTTCCTTGGTTTTAAATTTTTAGTAACTTGTTTCATAAGTTTAATATGTTCAGGTGTTGCACCACAACAACCACCGACAATATTAATATAACAATTCTCTCCCCATTTTTTAACAAATTTTGCCATTGACTCAGGTGTCTCATCATATCCTCCAAAAGCATTAGGAAGCCCTGCATTAGGATGTATACTTATGAAAAATTCTGAAATCCTATCTAATTCCACAAGATGAGACTCAAGCTCTTTTGGTCCAAGAGCACAATTTAAACCAACACTGACCGGGTTTGAATGCATAATTGAGTTATAGAAGGCCTCTAAGGTTTGTCCTGATAAAGTTCTACCTGATAAATCTGTAATTGTAGCTGAAACCATAAGAGGTACCTTAATATTTTTTTCTCTCTCAATGTCACTTAGTGCGATTAATGCAGCTTTAGCATTTAAAGTATCAAAAACTGTTTCAATTAAAATTAAATCAACCTCTGCTTTTATTAATGCTTCAATAGAAACTATGTAATCTTCTCTGAGTACATCAAAATCAACATTTCGAAAACCGGGATCATTTACATCAGGTGACATTGAACAGGTCCTATTAGTTGGTCCTAGAACACCAGCAACAAGTTTTTTTTGTTCAGGGTTTTTATTTAAGAAGTCATCTACTGCCTTTCTTGCTATTAAGCCACCTTGAAAATTAAGGTCATAGGAAAAATCCTCACAATCGTAGTCTTTTTGAGATATTTTCGTTGAGTTAAATGTATTGGTTTCAATAATATCCGCGCCTGCTTCCAAATACTTTTTATGAATTTCATAAATCAGGTCGGGATGAGTAATATTCAATAAATCATTATTCCCTTTTAGATTTTTCTTTGAATTGGTAAATTTTTTTCCTCTAAAATCATCTTCATTTAGTTTTTTTTCCTGAATCATAGTTCCCATTGGTCCATCTAAAATTAGAATCTTTTCCTGAAGAATTTTTTCTATTGTTTTAATATTTGTCATATTTGAGCCTTTGGCTTTACACCTAAAATATGACAAATAGCAAAAGAAAGATCTGCTCTATTTAAAGTGTAAAAGTGAAAATCCTTCACTCCTCCACCAATCAATTTGTCACATTGATCATACGCTATAGTTGCTGCGACTAACTTTCTTGTCTCATTATCAGAATCTAAACCTTCAAACATATTTTTCAATTTTTTGGGCATCTTACAGTTCATTTTTTTTGCAAATTCAATGGTTCTCTTACAGTTAGTTACAGGAAGAATACCAGGGATTATAGGTATTCTTATACCTCTTTTTACAGCACCATCAATGAATTTAAAATAATATTCAACATCAAAAAAAAATTGAGTAATTGCCTTTGTAGCACCTAAATCAATTTTTTTTTTAAGAATATCATACTCCTGTTCCATTGAGTCAGAGTCGGGGTGAGTTTCAGGGTAAGCTGAAACAGTAATTTCAAAATCATATTTCTTTCTGAGAAAACTTATTAAATCAGTTGCATATTTAAAGTCACTTTTTATTCCATCGTTATTTTTTGGTAGATCACCTCTTAATGCAACAATATGCTTAATACCTGATAACCAGTAATCGTTTGCAATAGACTCTATTTCCTCCTTAGTTGAATTAATACATGTCAAATGAGCAGCTGGTTGCAAATTAGTTTTTTTTTTTATTTGCTTAACTAAATCATGAGTATTTTCTCTTGTCGAGCCGCCAGCACCATAGGTAACTGAAATGAACCTTGGCTTCAGTGGTTCAAGTCGGTTAATATTGTGCCATAGAGAAGATATGGCTCCTTCGTTCTTAGGAGGGAAAAATTCAAAGGATACATTGACTTTCGATTGTTTCATAATTAAGTACTGTAAAATTTATTTAAAATAATAAAATTTTATAGTTTATTTTTTTATTATATTATGCTTTAAATTAATAGATTAATTTTAATTATTTTGTTAGACATGTTTAATTTTTTTGAAAATATTCGATCAAAGTTCCTTGTTCTCCTTGTAGCCCTTGTTTTACCGCTTTCAAGCTTCTCAGCTGATACCGAGAATGATCCTTTTGAGAGCACAAACAGGAATATATTTAAGTTTAATAATGTTTTAGACGATAATTTTTTCAAACCCGTGGCTAAAGGGTGGCGTAAAATACCTGATTTACCTAGAAAACCTCTATCTAATCTTGCTTCTACTGCTCAAGCACCAATTAGCCTTGCCAATGCAATCTTACAGTTAAACAGAGAGAGCATTGGTAATATTTTGGCAAAATTTTTAATTAATATGACTTTTGGCTTAGGAGGTATGTTTGATGTCGCCAGTAAACAAGAATTTGGGAGTATTCCTACGGTTGTAGAAGATTTCGGACAAACACTTGCTACATGGGGTGTACCTGATGGACCTTACGTTATGTTACCCATATTTGGACCTTCTAGTGTCAGAGACTCTATCGGCCTGGGCGTAGATACTGTTTTTAACCCATTATCCTTCACATACAGAATGAATAATATTGGATTAGAGGCCAGATTATCTGGACCAACGGTAAGGGGAGTCACGACTAGAGAAAAATATTTGGATTATGTTGACGAAATGAAAGCCAGCTCTCTTGATTTTTATGCCACTATGAGAAGTCTTTATAGACAAAAGAGAAAGAAAGAAATAAGCGGCGAACTAGAAGAATCATCCTCTTTACTCGATCTACCTGTTAAAAGCACTGAGAACGTTGATCAAATAATTGATGATTCTGAAGTTTCAACAGAAGTTAGCATAGAGCCTAGTGAGATAATTAAAGAAGACAAACCTAAGAAAGTTGCTGAAATTAAAACACCTTCAAGCAATCTTAAAAAAATAGTAAAAAAAGTAGCTAAAAATGATGTTGGGTTAATGCCTTCCTCTAATTATCCAGGAGCTAGAAACACTTCTGGTTATGCACCAAGAGTTTATAATGGCTTAATGCCCTCATCTACATATCCAGGATTTAGTGGTTCGAGAGTTAACTTAATCGAATAAGGTATTGAATAGGGTATGCTGAAAAGATTCGTACTAACCTTCTTACTTCTTACCCCAACCATTACTATTTCTGGTGGATTAACTGATAAAAGTAAATCTTTTGTTGAAAATCTCGGAAAAGAAGTTGTTGAAAAAGTTTCTGACGTAAATATTTCTGACAACCAAAGATTACAAAACTTTAAAAAACTCTACCTTTCTACCTTTGATAACTATTATATATCCCGATTTGTTTTGGGAAGGTACTGGAGAACTATAGACAAAAATATACAAAAACAATTTGTTAAATCATTCAATAAATATATTGTCGTAACCTATGCTCCTAAGTTTAAGGGTTGGGAGGGAACCTTCAAAGCAACCGATTCATTATTTGAAAATAACTACTATAACGTAAAGATGGATATTGAAAATAAGGATGGACCGACTTTAAAAATGATGTGGAAAATGTACTTAAATAAAAATAAAGAATTTAAGGTTCTTGACGTTAACATCGATGGTGTAAGTATGTTGGTAACACAAAGAGCAGAATTTTTATCAGTAATTAAGAATAACCCTAATGGTGTTAAAGGCTTAATTGCTGAGATGGAAAAAAAATCTGCTGGTTCTTAAACTTAATCTTTAAACTTTTTTTAAACTCTTATTCTAGAAGTTTAAACATAATTGAACAAATAAAACCCCCGAGTGTTGATAAACCAACTAAATTATTGTCTGATAAGTGCGACGCCTCAGGAAGCATCGCTGAACAAATCATGGTTAGCATTGCTCCAGCTGCTATACCTTCAATAAAGACCAAACTACCATGACTTATCGAATCACCAATGTAAGCTCCAAATGCTGCGCCAACTGCTGTGAGAATAACAAGACTTGACCAAAGAGATAATACTCTTGTAAAGCTCATTCCTTGTTTTTGCATTTGAGCAGAACTGGATAAAGCTTCAGGAAAATTTGACAAGAATAGTCCAGCAATAAATGTGTAAGGCAATACGCTTAAAAATGTTGGTTCTATTCCATTAGCAGCCTGAGCGGCAGCTGTTCCAAATATAGCTATACCAATCACAATACTCTCTGGAATTGCATCAAGAGCTATTCCCAACCAAATAGCCATAGCCGCGTGACTATGCGAATCATGATCCTTTTGAAGATCGGTTCTCGTTGGAAGTTGTTGACCCGTTCCTAAGCTAATTGCCTTCATAGCCTGATCGGTCCAGTTTTTTCTTTCTAAGTTATCTTGCTCTAGAAATGTAATATTTTCTTGGTGTCTTTGTGTGGCAAGTGTTTTTACTGCTTCATCAAATTCAGGTATCATTTTCCTTAACTCATGAAAGTCGTCAGCAGTTAAAACTAGAAGTTCTGTTTTTTCAAGAGCTCTTACGTCTGATGGTCTCTTTGTGTTATTCAATAAGGCCATCTCACCAACAATTGAACCTTTTTCAAGTTCTATATCTCTGTGATCGGGACTGTCGACAGCTAACTTTCCATAGTGAACTATAAACATAGCCTGTGCTGTATCACCTCGGGAAAAAACTTTATCACCATCATTATATAATCTAGGCTTTAGCCTTATTAATATCGCCTCTATGTCCTCAGGGCTAACTGAAGCAAACATTGGAATATTACAGATATCTTCCAGAGTTTCGCGAAAGAACTTTTCCTTTTTTATTGCAGATTTGGAAATAATATATGCTGTTTTTCTAAGATAACCTCCACCTTGACCAATAAGCTGATCCAAAAGAACAAAAAGAAGTCCTCCAACGATACATCCACCTATCAATACGAAAAAACTATGTTTACTTTCATCAATTTCTTGAGGTGTTTCTGCCGTAACAAGATGTTCAACAGTAGGAGCTACCAATTCGATAGCAAGAGCTGACAACAATGCCCCTGCTCCAAAAGCTGCCAAAATTCCAATTATATAAGATGGTATTCTTAACGTTAAGCCTACAAGTGAACCCAAAGTAAGCGAAAAGGCAGCAATACCGCCAGAAAAAAAAGCCCAATAGACTAAAGTACTCATAAAATCTCCCCTAATATTTATTAAGTGAATTTTAAACTAATTTTTATTTTTTTTAAATCAATTTTTTTAAATTGAGTGAAAATTTTGGTAGGCCCGGAGGGACTTGAACCCCCGACAACACCGTTATGAGCGGTGCGTTCTAACCAACTGAACTACGGGCCTAATTGGAGTATTACTTGGATCAGTAAACATAATAATCTCTTAATTATTATCTTACAAAGCTTTTTTTTTCAGAATTTATCGTAAGGAGGTTTTAACTAGTTATCAAGAAAGCTTCTTAATTTTCTAGATCGACTTGGATGTTTAAGTTTTCTAAGACCCTTTGCTTCAATTTGTCTTATTCTTTCTCTTGTTACGGAAAATTGTTGTCCTACTTCCTCTAGGGTATGATCTGTATTCATTCCTATGCCAAATCTCATTCTTAATACCCTCTCCTCACGGGGCGTTAAAGTTGATAAGACACCTGTTGTAGCTTCACGAAGATTGTTTTGAATAGCAGCATCTAGTGGAAGCTTAATTGCTTTGTCCTCAATGAAGTCACCTAAATGACTGTCATCTTCATCACCAACAGGGGTTTCTAAACTTATTGGTTCTTTTGCAATTTTTAAAACTTTTCTTACTTTTTCAATAGGCATACCTAACCTTGAAGCTAGCTCTTCGGGTTGAGGTTCAACACCGTTTTCATTAAGTATTTGTCTTGAAACTCTGACAAGCTTACTTATTGTTTCTATCATGTGAACAGGTATTCTTATAGTTCGGGCTTGATCAGCAATTGATCTAGTAATTGCTTGTCTTATCCACCATGTAGCATAAGTTGAAAATTTATATCCCCTTTTATATTCAAATTTATCTACTGCTTTCATTAGCCCAATGTTACCTTCTTGAATTAAATCAAGAAATTGAAGGCCTCGATTCGTATATTTTTTGGCTATTGATATCACTAGTCTTAAGTTTGCTTCAATCATTTCTTTTTTTGCTTTTCCAGACTCAACAACCCCTTCATTTATTGCCTTGTAAATTTCTGTAATTTCATCAGTGGTCATTAAGTAATTGTTTACGACATCCTTCATTTCAGATGTTATAATTACAGTCTCATCATTTTCTGCGAAAGCTTTCCACTTTTTATCCGTTTTCTTTTTAAGATTTTTAAGCCAATTTTTATTGAGTTTATTTTTGTTAAATTCATTTTTAAAGTCTTCACCTTTAATTTTAAGTTTCTTGGAAATACTTAAAAGCTTATTATGCATTGAAATAATTTTAAAATTAAATTTCTTATGTTTCTCAACCACATCATCTATTCTTGATTGATTTATAAATAAGCCACAAATTAAGTTAGAAATATTTTGCTCGTTAGTTCTGATTTTACTGATAACCTTCAGATCAACTTTTTTGTTTGAGGTTTTTGATTGAATATAATCAGATCGAATTTTTTGATATTTTTTGAAGTTTTTTGAAAAATTTTGAAGGTTTTCAACAATTACAGGTTTTAGACTCTCCTCTTTCTCCAATATGGATAAGTCTGAAACATCATTTGTGTCTTCACTCTCTTCTTCTGAATCAAATTCTGTTTCCTCATCAGAATTTTTTTCGGGATCTTCTTTATTATCATCTTCAAAAATAGTTTCATTATCTATTTCAAGTGATTCAAAATCATCTTGCAAGCCATTAATTGACCTAAACGTCGAATCTAGGTCTATAAAATCTCTGAGCTGTCTTTGTTCTTTTTTATATTCCTCAAAAAAATCAAAAATTGAGTTCATTGAAATAAAGCTTCTAGAAAAAGCATCTTCAGTTTTTTTTTTTCCACTTTCAATTCTTTTTGCTATTTGAATTTCGCCAGAACGTGATAACAATTCTACATTTCCCATTTCTTTTAAATACATTCTTACGGGATCATCTGCTCTTCCAGTATCATTATCTTTTTCTGTAGTTGATTTAATTTCTACACTATTTTCTTCTTCTTCTGAAGAGTTCTCATCACTATCGTTTTCATAAATTTGGATATTGAGATTCTCAATTTTAGAATAGAACTCATCTTTATCCTCAAACTGACCTTCTTCTAATATATTTTCACACTCATCTCTTTTTAAAAAGCCTTGTCTTTTTCCTTTAGCAATTAGTTTTTTTAAAAGTTCACCAGACTTGTAAATAAGTGGTTCTTCAGAATTTACTTTTTTTAATTTTTTTTTAGACATTATTTTCAGCTTTAATACATTATGTAAATGAACAGCAAATGAATAATATTCAATGTTTTTTTTTTATTAAATTTATTTCTTCAATTAGTAAATTATATTCGATGATCATTTTTGAAATTTCATTTTTATCAGTTGAATAAGTAATTTTTTTTTTTAATTTTTCCTTTTCTTTAATTAAGCCTGGTAATTTTAGATTATTTAATATTTGAATAAAAAGTTTAATCTTTTCTGGCTTGTCCAAAACTTTAAGATGAGTTTGATATAAATTATTTAACTTTTCAATTATTGATGAATATTTTTTTTTTAATTTATCTACTAGACCTTCCTTAGATTCATTTTCTGAGCTAATAACTATTAAAATATCTTTTTTTATTTTTTCCAAGTTATAATTTTCAAGTTTAACTTTAACTATATCTTCCATCATTGATAAAAAAATTTCTATTTCAAAAAAAGCGTAAACAATTAAAAGCTTTTCATTGATATGACCTTGAGCTTTTTGTAATAGAACTTTGGAATTTTTATCTCTTAAAGAGTTTTTTTCCCATAAAAACTTATTTTTTTTATTCATAAGGAACTTAAAATATTCTGTCGATACTGATTTATTTTTGATTTTATTTGAGAAGAATCTAATTGTTTCATCAATTTTAGCAATAAATTCAGGGCTAAAATCATTAAAAGACTCAACTATAATCTTCCATAAAAAATCAGCCAAACTTACAGAGTTGTCTTTCAAAGAATTAAAATGATGATAATTATTTTTATTAAAAAAACTATCCGGATCATACTCGGGTGGTAAAACAATAAACTTGAATGACTTTCCTGGAGAAAGAAACTCAAGTATTTTAAGTGCAATTTTTTTTGATGACTCTTGACCCGCTTTATCACCATCAAAACAAACAAAAGGAACATCAACTAAATTCCACAACTTATAAATTTGATTTGAAGATAAAGAAGTTCCCATTGATGATAATGCGCATTTAAAATTATTTTGATACATGGAAATCACATCCATATAACCCTCTACTAAGAAAAGTTCTTTGTTTTTTTTTATAACCTCAAGGTTTTGAGTAAGTCCAAATAAAATTTCACTTTTTTTAAATATAGAACTTTCTTGAGAGTTTATGTATTTAATTTTTGAAGCTCCAAGTGATCTTGCTCCAAATCCAACAATTTTGTTAGAATAATTAAATATTGGGAATGTTACTCTACCCTTAAATCTTCCAAAAAAATTATTATCATCTTTATTTATAAATAAATCTGTGTTTTTTAAATCCTCCAGAGAAATTCCTAGATCACTAAAATAATCTATCATCCTTTCTTCACTAGGACAAAAACCGATCTGAAATTTCTCGACTGATTTTAAATCTATTTTTCTTGATTTCAGATAATTAATTGCAGAATTATTGGTTTTAAGGTTTTTTACAAATAAATCATTAGCTAAACTTAAAATTCTAAAAAGTTTATTGTCTAAATTAATTTTTTCTGAATTTTCATATACAAAATCAATTCCCAAGTAATTTGACAAATATTTAATTGTTTCTGTGAAAGAAAAATTTTTAAATTTCTGTATGAAAGTTATAGCATTACCTCCTTCTTTACACCCAAAGCAATGATATAGGCCTTTACTATCGTTAACATTAAAAGAAGGTGTTTTTTCATCATGGAAAGGACATTTGCCTACAAATGAATTACCTCTTTGTTTTAATGTTACGAATTTTGAGATTAATTCGGATAATTTTGAACGAGTATTAAATTGTATTAATAATTCTTCTACTGATATTCTTTTTCTTTTCATTTAAGATTTTTCTTAGCTAAATCAGCAACCTCTTTCATATCAATTTGACCTGGATATTCATTTTTTAGAAAACTAATTAATTTGCCTAAATCTTTAATAGAAGTGCAATCTATCTCTGAAATTGATTTAATTATAATTTTTTCAAGTTCATCAGTTTTGATTTGTTTAGGTAAGAATGAATTAATAATATCAATCTCTTTTTCCTCTCTTTTCTTAAGATCAGTTCTTCCTGCTTTTGAATAAATATCAACACTTTCTTTTCTTTGCTTGATCATATTTTGAAGAAGTAAAAGAATCTGCTGATCTGAAATAGTATCTCCTTTTTTTTTTGTTCTATTTTCAATATCGCTGTCTTTAATTGCAGCTAAAATAAGACGTAGTGTTGAGGTTGCAATATCATCTCTTTTTTTTAGATTTTCATCTAAACTTCTTTTAATATTTTCTCTTAGAGAAGTCATTATTGATATCCATATCTAATTAAGTAAAAAAAATCAATAAAACTATTAAATTTCATTTTCAACTTTTGAAAAAAATTATTCTGTGTATATTAACTCTCAGATGTTTAAAGGCTCTATTAACGAGAATGATGATTGTGTTCTGATACTAAATAATGGTCATCATTTTTTTGGGAAGGGTTTCGGTTATCACGGAAACTTCTTTGGTGAAATCTGTTTTAACACATCAATTACTGGCTACCAGGAAATTCTAACTGATCCCTCTTATTTTAAACAAATTATCACTTTCACTTTTCCTCACATAGGAATAGTAGGATCAAATAAAATGGATGTTGAAAGCCAAAAAATTTATGCCTCAGCATGTGTTATAAATAATGAACTTACACCCTCATCTAATTTTAGATCAGAAAAAGATTTTGAAAATTGGCTAAAAAAAAATAAAAAAGCATGTATCACAGGTATTGATACTAGATTACTTACAAAAATAATCAGAGATAAAGGTGCATGTAATGCTTTGATTCATTTCCCAAAAAATAAATTGAAAAGAGTTGATTATTTAAAAAATGAATTAACAAGTTTTCCTTCCATGAAAAATACTGATTTAGCCTCACAAGTGTCAACAAAATATATTTATAAATGGGATAAAAATAAAAAAATACCTATTAATTTTGAAAGTATTAAGGGTAAATTTATATCTGTTTTAGACTACGGAATAAAAAATAATATTCTAAAAATTCTTAACCAAAGTAAATATCAAATTATTGTTTTTCCTCATGATTTTAAGATAGAAAAAATTTTAAAAAAAAATACAGTTGGTTTTTTTCTCTCTAATGGACCAGGTGACCCAAAAGCCACATTTGAAAAAATAAAAATTAATTTATCTATAATTAAAAATACTAAAATACCTGTTTTTGGAATATGTTTAGGACACCAAATTCTTTCACTTTTATTTGGTGGAAAAACAGAAAAAATGCATCACGGACATAGAGGTGCAAACCACCCTATTAAAAATCATGCAAATGGAAAAGTTGAAATCACTGTTCAGAATCATGGTTTCGTTGTTTCAAAAAAAAAATTGCCAAAAAACATGCAAATTACACACTCTTCTCTTTTTGATGGTACTATTGCAGGAATAAAAATTGTTAAAAAACCTTTTTTTTCTGTACAGTATCATCCAGAGGCCTCACCAGGTCCACAAGACAGTAGGTATTTATTTCATAAATTTGAAAAATTAGTTGAAGAATATGCCTAAAAGAAAAGATATTAAAAAAATTATGATTATTGGCGCTGGGCCTATAGTTATTGGTCAGGCTTGTGAATTTGACTATTCTGGAGCACAAGCATGCAAAGCTTTAAAGGAGGAAGGTTATAAAGTAATTCTAGTGAATTCAAATCCAGCTACAATTATGACAGATCCAAATCTTGCAGATAAGACATATATTGAACCGCTTAATTCACATTTTTTAGAACAAATAATAAAAAAAGAAAGTCCAGATGCATTACTTTCAACTATGGGAGGACAAACAGCTTTAAATTTGTCAATAGAATTACAAAGAAAAAAAATTCTTTCTAAATATAAAGTAGAACTTATTGGTGCCACTAAATCAGTCATTGAAAAGGCAGAGAATAGAGAACTTTTCAAAAGGTCAATGGATAAAATTGGACTAGATTCACCTAAAGGTTTTGTTGTAAGCAACTTAGAAAAAGCATTAGAAGTACTAAACGCCCTAAAGTTTCCAGTAATCATCAGACCATCCTTTACACTTGGAGGTTCGGGTGGAGGAACAGCAAAAAATAAAAATGAATTCTTAAATATTGTAAAAAAAGGTATTAGCTTATCGCCGATAAGTGAGGTTCTTATTGAAGAATCTTTAGTTGGGTGGAAAGAATACGAAATGGAGGTAATAAGAGATAAAAACGATAATTGTATAATTGTTTGTTCAATAGAAAATATTGACCCAATGGGTGTCCACACCGGCGACTCAATTACCGTTGCTCCATCATTAACTCTAACTGACAAAGAATTTCAAAAAATGCGAAATGATTCTATTAGTGTTATCAGAGAAATAGGTGTTGAGACAGGGGGGGCTAATGTACAATTTGCTGTTAACCCAAAAGACGGAAGAATGGTTGTAATTGAAATGAATCCTAGGGTTTCAAGGTCATCAGCTTTAGCATCTAAAGCCACTGGTTTTCCAATTGCGAGGGTAGCAGCTAAATTAGCAATTGGTTATTCTTTGGATGAATTAAAGAACGATATAACTAAAATTACACCCGCTTCATTTGAACCGACAATTGATTACATCGTTACAAAAATACCAAGATTTACATTTGAAAAATTCAATGAGACAGAAGAAAAACTTGGAACCACTATGAAATCAATTGGGGAATGTATGTCAATTGGAAGAAATTTCAAAGAGTCTTTTCAAAAAGCTGTTAGAAGTCTAGAGATAGGTTTAGACGGCCTTAATTCAAGTCAAGATTTAAAAGATAAGAAGAAAGAAAAAATTAAAAGTCTTCTTGAAAAAAATCTTCCTAATAAATTTTTAATTATTGCTGAAGCCTTAAGAAAGGGTATTAACATTAATACAGTTATAAAAAAATCAAAATATGACTATTGGTTTATCAGGGAAATAAATGAAATTGTAAAACTTGAAAATGAATTGAAAAAAAAATTCAATCTTAATCTATATAAAAAATGTAAAGCCGCTGGCTTTTCTGACAATAGAGTTTTAGAGCTATCAAAAATATCCTCAAAAAAATTAAAAGATTTAAAAAGAAAATATAATCTTCATGCAAAATTTAAAAATATCGATACATGTTCTGGAGAATTTAAGTCATTTACGCCCTATATGTATTCTTCATGGGCATCGAGTGATTATAGCCCTAATTTTGAAAAAGAGACTGACATAACAAATAAAAAAAAGGTTATTATTGTCGGAGGCGGTCCTAATAGAATTGGTCAAGGAATAGAATTTGATTACTGTTGTGTTCACTCATCATATGCAATTAGAGAAATGGGGTTTGAATCAATAATGATTAACTGCAACCCTGAAACTGTTTCTACAGACTTTGATACATCAGATAGACTTTATTTTGAACCGTTAGATATTGAATCAGTTTTATCAATCTGTAAGTCAGAGAGTTTAAAAGGTCACTTATTAGGAGTGATTGTTCAACTCGGTGGACAAACTCCCCTCAAACTTGCTGAAAAGATTTTTGAAAATAAAATAAAAATTTTAGGAACAAGTTTTAAATCCATCGATTTATGTGAAGATAGAGAGAGTTTTAATAAGCTAATTAAAAAACTTGAAATAAATCAGCCCAAAAGTGATATCGTATTTAATTTAAAACAAGCAAAAAAATCATTAAAAAAAATTCAGTTTCCAATTGTTATTAGACCTTCTTATGTTTTAGGAGGTCGAGCTATGAGAATAGTTAATAATGAGTTAGAGCTAGTAAAATATTTTCATTCTAATTTCATTGAAAATAATAAGGCAATTTTGATTGATGAGTTTTTGTTAGGAGCAAAAGAAATTGACGTTGATGCATTATCAGATGGCAACGATATTTTCATTGCTGGTATTTTAGAACATATTGAAGAGGCAGGGGTTCACTCGGGTGATTCTGCTTGTTCTTTACCTCCTCAAACTATACCAAAAAAAATAATCCAAGAAATAGAAAGTATTACAAGATCAATTATTAAAAAACTCAAAGTTATTGGCTTTACTAACATTCAATATGCAATTAAAGACGAAAAAGTTTTTGTTTTAGAGGTAAACCCAAGAGCAAGTAGAACAGTACCTTTTATTAGTAAGTCTATTGGAGTACCATTAGCAAATATTGCAACAAAAATAATGCTTGGAAAAAAGCTTAAAGATTTTAAACTTAAAAATAAAAATTTAGATTCTGTATTTGTAAAAGAATCGGTTTTTCCTTTTGATAGATTTCCAGGCGAAGATGTAATCCTTGGTCCTGAAATGAAATCTACAGGTGAGGTCATGGGAATAGACAAAAAATTTCCTGTAGCTTATATAAAGTCTCAAATAGCCGCTGGTAATAACCTGCCCTCAAAAGGATCGGTTTTCATTTCCGTTAGAGATGAAGATAAAGAAAATATATTTTTACTCTCTCAAGTTTTAAAAAAAATTAATTTTAAAATTTGTGCAACTAGAGGTACAGCAGAATTTTTATCAAGGTTTGGAGTTGAGACTGAAATTGTGAATAAAGTAAATGAAGGAACTCCCCATATTTTAGACTTAATTGAAAAAAAAAAAATTCAACTAGTAATTAACACTACCTCAGGAAAGAAATCAATTGCTGACAGTTTCTCAATTAGAAGAAGTGCTATTAGAAACAAAATACCATATTTTACAACAATTTCTGCAGCTAAAGTTGCAATTACTGGCCTTAATATAATTAAAAAGACAAAATTTTCCGTAAAACCAATTCAAGATGTTTATAAATAATAGAATTTAATTTTTTAAATATTATAATATAATTTACAATGAGTGAAAAATTACCAATGACAGCTGATGGTCTAGCTAAGTTAAAATCTGAGCTTGAAAACCTTAAGAATTCTGAAAGACCTAATATAATTAAAGCAATCGCAGAGGCTAGAGAGCATGGAGACCTTTCAGAAAACGCAGAGTACCATGCAGCTAGAGAAAAACAAAGTTTCATTGAGGGAAGGATCTCTGAACTTGAAAATAAAATCAGCAGAGCTGAAGTTATAGATATTTCCTCGCTTGATAATTCAAAAATTACCTTTGGAGCAACAGTGAAAATCACTGATCTGAACAGTAACGAGACACACACTTACACAATCGTTGGAGCTGATGAATCAGATATTGAAAAAAACTTAATATCGATTTCTGCACCTTTAGGCAGAGCCATGATTAACAAAACCATTGATGATGTCATTGAAGTAACAACACCAGGTGGAGTGAAAGAATACCAAATAAATTCAATAAAGTATTCATAACTATGAATAAAACCGAAAATATTACAATTATAGGCTCTGGACCAGCCGGATATACAGCAGCAATTTATGCGGCAAGAGCTGGTCTTTCTCCATTGATGATTTCTGGTCTAGAACAAGGCGGACAACTTATGATTACAACTGACGTTGAAAACTACCCTGGTTTTGAAAAACCAATTCAAGGACCCTGGTTAATGGAACAAATGAAAAATCAAGCCGAATCTTTTGGAACAAGGATTTTGTTAGATTTTGTAAAAGACGTAGATCTAGAGACTTTACCTTTTAAACTTAAAACAGAAAAAAAGATAATAAAATCTAATTCGATTGTTATCGCAACAGGGGCAAAAGCCAACTGGCTTAATATAAAAGGTGAACAAGAATTTATGGGCTTTGGAGTTTCAGCATGTGCAACATGTGATGGTTTTTTTTTTAAAGATAAAGATGTTGCTATCGTGGGTGGAGGAAATACAGCTGTTGAGGAGGCTTTATTTTTATCTAATTTATGTAGAAAAGTTCACCTAATTCATAGGAGAGATAAATTAAGAGCAGAAAAAATCCTACAAGAGAGATTGTTTCAAAAAAAAAATGTTAATTTTATTTGGGATAGTAATGTTACAGAAATAACTGGAGACTTAGAAAAAAAAAAAATTCAATCAATTACGATAAAAAATAAAAAGGATGGGATTAAACAATTGTCAATTGAAGGTTTTTTTGTTGCAATAGGTCATAGTCCAGCAACAACTTTATTCAAAAATAAGTTACAAATGGATAATGATGGTTATATTTATACAGAACCTAATTCCACAAAAACAGGCGTTGAGGGAGTGTTTGCCGCAGGTGATGTAACAGACAGATTGTATAGGCAAGCTGTAACAGCTGCTGGAATGGGTTGTATGAGTGCAATAGAAGCAGAAAGCTTTCTTAGCTCAAGAAAAATTATTTGACTTTTTTAATTTCTTCAACAATTTCTTTGTGGACAGGACAACTAATATTATAGTTTTTAGATAAGGCTTCTATTGATCCAGATAACCAATCAAGCTCAAGTTTTTTACTCTTATTAAAATCAACATGCATTGATGATGTCATATTAAATGGCATTTTTTTAATCTTTTCTAACCAGAATTCAACTGGGTTATTTTTAAAAGAAACCCCAAACTTTTTTGACAAATTGTATGTTTCAAGCATCGCATCTGTAAATTTTTTTTTCATAACTTTATCTTCAAAAATTTGACCAATTGGCTTCAAAAATAAAGTTGTGATTCCACTGTAAGCAGACAAAAATATAAATTTTTCCCAAATTTTTTCTTTTATATTTTTTTTAAAAATTATTTTAAGTCCAATTTTTTGGACACTTTCACAAAAATCTTGGAGTAAATTGTTTTCTTGACCATTATATGCACCTACGAAAAAAGTAGCTAATTTACCTACATGTTTTACAATTTGTCTTTCATCTACAAACACAGAAATTTGTGCAACTGCACCAATAGTATCTAAATTAGGTAATGTTTTTTTTAACTTTTCTTCAGCATAAATACCATTTTGAAAAGGAACTATAAGAGGTTTATTTTTAATTTTTTTTTTAATTTCATCAAGTACTGAGTCAAAGTCATACAACTTTACAGTATTAATAATTATATCAAAAAATTCTTCCTCAGGAATTTCTTGAGTTACTCTGACTTTTGGACAGTAAATTTGTCTTAATTCACTTTCGAGTTTTAAACCATATGACTCCAAGTAAATATGCCTTTTTTTTCTGGCAACGAACGTTACATCATAATTATTATTAACTAAATAAGATCCAATAAAACCACCTATTCCGCCAACTCCAATTACTAAAATTTTCATATACCTAGGATAATTTTTTCAAAGAATGTTCTATTTGTACACATGCTTTTTTTAACTCTTCTAATGAGGTAGCATAAGAAAGTCTAAAATATGGAGATTTTCCAAAAGCTACACCAGGGACAACAGCCACTCTTGCATGATTTAATAAAAATTCAGAAAAATCCAAATCATTTGAAATTAGCTTATCATTATATTTTTTACCAATAAATCCATCACATGATACATAAAGATAAAATGCACCATCAGGGATAAAAGGCTTAAGGCCATCTATGGAAGAAAAAAAATCTATCAAGTAGTTTTTTCTATCCTCAAATTTTATCAACCACTCCTTTAAGAAAACTTTTTCATTTTTTAAAGCAAACATAGCAGCCATTTGACTTATTGAGCATGGGTTTGTTGTACATTGAGATTGTATTTTTGAAATTGATTTAATTAGCTTTTTGTTTCCAGCTCCATAACCTATTCTCCATCCTGTCATTGAAAAAACCTTAGAGACTCCATTTACAATAAAAGTTCTGTTAAATAAGTCAGGAGAAATATTTAAAATATTTCTGAATTTTACGCTTTTATAAAGAATATGTTCGTAAATATCATCTGAAAGAATAAAAACATTTTTGTATTTTCTTATAATATCTGCAAGCTCTCGAAGTTCATTTTCCGAATAGACAGAACCGGTAGGGTTTCCAGGGGAATTAATGATAATCCACTTTGTTTTACTCGTAATACTTTTTTCTAGATCCTTAGGTTTTACTTTAAATCCATTTTCAAATTTTGTCTCAATAATTACAGGTTTACCATTGCATAGACTAACTATATCAGGATATGAAACCCAATAAGGAGAAGGAATTAAGACTTCATCACCTTCGTTTATGGATGACATAAAAAGATTGTAAATAACATGTTTTCCACCAACTCCAACAGTTATATTTTCATTTTTAAAATTTAAGTTATTTTCATTCTTAAACTTTCTAATTATTGCTTCTTTTAACTCATCTGTTCCATCTACTTGAGTGTATTTTGTAAAGCCGTTTTTAATAGCCTTAATGGCAAATTCTTTTATATGATCAGGTGTATCAAAATCTGGTTCCCCTGAACTAAGACTTATAACTTTAATGCCATCTCTAGACATTTCTCTCGCTTTTTGAGAAATTTTTACTGTCAGAGAGGGCTGAAACCTAGACAATCTATTAGATATGAAATTCATTAATTATGGAAAAAAATTTAAAACCTCAACAATTAGGATTATATATATTCTTTAGTAAAAATATATTAGATTTTAAAATTAATTAAAATATGAAAAAATTTTCAATTGAATCAAAATTTGAAGCAGCTGGCGACCAACCTTCAGCAATTAATTCTCTGTGCTCTGGACTTGGAAAAAAAACTAAAGATCAGGTCTTATTGGGAGTGACGGGATCTGGTAAGACTTTTACTATGGCAAGTATCATAGAACGACTTCAAAGACCCTCTTTAGTTTTTGCACCAAATAAAATTTTAGCAGCTCAACTTTACAGCGAGATGAAAAGTTTTTTTCCAAAAAATTGTGTTGAGTATTTTGTTTCATATTATGACTATTACACTCCTGAAGCTTACGTTCCTAGAACAGATACTTACATAGAAAAAGAATCATCAATAAATGAGCAGATTGATAGGATGCGACATTCAGCTACTAGAGCATTACTTGAAAGAAAAGACACTGTTGTGGTTGCAAGTGTTTCATGCATTTATGGAATTGGTTCCGTTCAATCATATTCATCAATGGCTTTTAAAATTAATAAAGGGACAGTTTATGAAATTGAAAAATTAAAAAGGAAGTTAGTTGAATTACAATATAAAAGGAATGATAATGTTCATGTAAGAGGTACATTTCGAAATAGAGGTGACTTTTTAGAAATATTTCCATCCCATTTAGAAGATAAATCTTGGAGAATCTCTTTTTTGGGAGATAAAGTAGAGTCGATTGACGAATTTGATCCTTTTTTGGGATTAATTTCCAAAAGTTTAGATGAAATAACTATTTTTGCTAATAGTCACTATGTAACCCCAAAACCATCTCTTGATAGAGCTATAAAAGCAATTAGAGAGGAACTTAAAACTAGGATTAAACATTTTGAATCAAAAAAATTATTAATTGAAGCCCAAAGAATTGAACAAAGAACAAACTTTGACCTTGAGATGATATCAGCTACCGGAAGCTGCTCAGGAATTGAGAATTATTCTAGACATCTCTCAGGAAGAGAAGAGGGTCAGCCCCCACCAACATTATTTGAATATCTTCCAAAAGATTCTATTATATTTATAGATGAATCACATGTAACAATCCCTCAAATTAAAGGAATGTTTAAAGGAGATAGATCAAGAAAAGAAACTCTTTCCGAGCACGGCTTTCGTTTACCTTCATGTAAAGATAATCGTCCTTTAATGTTTGAAGAGTGGGAAAAGTTTAAAGGACAAACAATATATGTTTCAGCAACTCCGGGAGATTACGAGCTTGAAAAAAGTAAAGGAGTTTTTATTGAACAGGTTGTCAGACCAACTGGTTTAATTGACCCAATTTGTGAAGTAAAAAAGGCTACAAATCAAATTGAAGATGTTATCAATGAATGTAAAAAATTAAGTCAAAAAAATTTAAGAGTATTAATTACAACTTTAACCAAAAAAGATGCAGAAAAAATTACTGATTATCTAAATGAAAATGATGTAAAGGCCAAATATATGCATTCAGATATAGATACTTTAGAGAGGATAGAATTAATTAAAAACCTTCGAATTGGAAAGTTCGACGTACTTGTTGGTATAAATCTTCTTCGCGAGGGACTAGATATTCCTGAGTGCGGATTAGTAGCAATTCTTGACGCAGACAAAGAGGGATATTTGAGGTCACACGTTTCTCTTATTCAAACAATTGGAAGGGCTGCCAGAAACATACATGGAAGGGCAATTCTTTATGCCGATTTTAAAACTAAATCTATCTCAAAAGCTCTTGAAGAAACCTCACGCAGAAGGATAAAACAAATTCATCATAATAAAATTCACAATATTACACCGAGATCAACGTCAAGAAAAATTGAAGAAACAATTGAGAATATAAGTTCTTCTAAAAATAAAAAAAACAACAACTTATTGGAAGAAAGCTCTATAATTGAGTTAAAAAAGAAAATGCTTGAACATGCAGAAAATTTAGATTTTGAAAAAGCTGCTGAAATTCGAGACAAAATCAAGATTCTAGAGAAGAAAGAAATGGGTATCAGTGAAAGTCTATAAAAATGCCCTTGTAACAGGTGGGGCTCAGAGAATCGGTGCTTCAATAGCTGAATTTTTAGCTGAAAACGGAATTGATGTGGCAATACAATACAACAGGTCGGAAAAAAAGATGAATATCATAAAAAAAAAAGTTACAGACCAAGGTGTTAAATTTAACGCCTTTAAGTGTGATTTTAGTAAGGATTGTAATTTTGATATTTTTTTTGAAAAAATAAGAAAAAAACATGGGAATATAGATATTTTAATTAACAATGCCTCAACATTTGAATTTGATACAATAAAAAAAACTAATCAAAGTATTTTTGACAAACATATTAATGTTAACCTTAAAGCTCCTTTTTTTCTTTCAAAGAGTTTTGTGCAACAACTACTTAATAAAAATGGACTAATTGTTAATATAATTGATCAAAGAGTAAAGAATATTACACCATATTTCACTTCATACACACTTAGTAAATCAGCTTTATATACAATGACAAAAAGTTTAGCTGTATTCTTGGCACCAAAAGTAAGAGTAAATGGAATATCGCCTGGTCCTACATTAAAAAGTGTAAATCAAACACCAAAACAATTTAAAAGTCAAATATCAAGAACACCAATGAAAAGAAAAGTTGAACTGAATGAAATTAATAACGCACTAGACTATTTAATAAATAATAAATCAGTTACTGGTGAAATACTAACCCTTGATTCTGGCCAAAGTCTTGGTTGGGCTAACTCTAAATCCAAGGTATTCTCTACCGATTAAAAGAAAAGAAGTTGTCAACACATTGTTTAATTTAATTTTTTCAGTAACATAAAATTAATAAAAAATAAAAAAGAATGATAAACAATCTAGCTAAATAAAAAAAAATCAATAATATCAATGGTTTATAAAATTGATTAATTTTTAATCAATTGGGTTAAAAGTCCCAGAATTAGGAAGATTAAAAAAAAAACTCAAAGATTATTAACAAAGTTATCCACAAAAATAGTGGATAGAATTTTGTGTATAATTTTTTATAATGAATGCAATGACTTGTAAGATTTTATGAAATTAAAAACTGACTATAATTATAATAAAGGTCTTACCATTTTGAAAAATGCATCAAAAGCATTTCCCAATGGTTCAGGGGTTTATAAATTTATCGATTCATCAGAGTCAATAATTTATATTGGGAAAGCCAAGAATTTGCGCAAAAGAATATCCTCTTATTCAGTTGACAATAAACAGACTAGGAGAATCAAAACACTTATTAGTCTTACTAACAAATTAGATTTTATAAAAACTCCTACAGAAATTGATTCACTAATACTTGAAAACAATCTAATAAAAAAAGTTAAACCACCTTTCAACATTAGACTGATGGACGACAAAAGCTTTCCCTATATTATGATAAGCAAAAACCAAGAATGGCCAAGAATAAGAAAATATAGAGGAAAACAAACAACGGATAATATTTTTTTTGGACCTTTTGCAAATGTAAGTATCGTTGACGAAGTTTTACAACAACTTGAAAAAGCCTTTCTGATTAGAAGCTGTTCAGACAATATTTTTAATTCAAGAAAAAGACCATGTATTTTACATCAAATTAAAAGATGCAGTGCCCCTTGTGTTGGGTTAATTACATCTCAAGATTATGCAAGTTTAGTTAATCAAGCTATTTTGTTTTTAAAAGGTAAAAATCCTAAATTAAAAAATAGTTTAGTTAAACTTATGGAATCTAAAAGTAAACAAAAGGATTATGAACAAGCTGCAATAATCAGAGATAGGATAAAGGCAATATCTAGAATAAACTTTGAGCAGTACTCAGATTTAAATAATAGTGAAAATTTTGATATCGTCTTTCTATACAAAAAATTTGGTCAAATTCATGTTCAGTTATTTTTTTTTAGATCTGGAAAGAATCTTGGTAATAAAAATTTTTTTTTATCAGAAAAATTGTTTGAAGAATCGGAGACAGTTTTAAGACAGTTTTTAATTTTTTTTTATACACGTAACAGCCCACCTGATGAAATTTTGGTAAATTTTCAACTTAAAAACACTGAACTCATTAAAAAAGTGATTTCCCCCAATAAAACTCTTGAAATTAAAAAACCTAAAAAAGGAAAAAAGCTTGAATTAATAAAGTTGGTAGGTGAAAATATTTTAGCGTCAAATAAAGATTCACAATACATAAATGATGATGAACCTGAAATACTAAAAAAGCTCTATAAAAAGTTTAAACTTAATAACTTTCCATTCAAAATTGAAGTATATGATAATAGCCATTTGAGTGGGACCGATGCTATTGGAGCGATGATTGTTTATCAAAACTTTGGGTTTTCAAAGAATCATTATAAAAAGTTTAATGCAAAAACAAAATCAGATAGAATTTTTGACGATTATAAAATGATGGCTGAAATGATTGAAAGGAGATTCAATTTTTCTGAAGAATGGAAAAAAGAACTACCAAATCTAATAATAATTGATGGAGGGAAGGGACAGCTTAATACGGTAAACAAAATACTAAAAGAAAAAAAACTTTTTAATATTGATTTATTAAGTATTTCTAAGGGTAAAAATAGAAAGCCAGGTGAAGATAAAATTCATTCCCTTACACAAGATATTTATTTAAATAATAATGAAAAAGAGTTTTATTTTATCCAAAAGCTCAGAGACGAAGCTCACAGGTTTGCTGTTTCGTCGCACAAAGTAAAAAGATCAAAAAAAATGAGAAGCTCTTCTTTTGATCAAATCATAGGAATAGGAAAGAAAACTAAGTATAATCTTCTAAATTATTTTGGTACAATAGAAAATATTCAAAGTGCTAGTTTGACTGATTTAAAAAAAGTTGAAGGTGTGGGACCTGAAACTGCAAAAAAAATATATAAGGAATTTAATAAAATTGTTTAATTTAAAAAATATTCCAAACTTTTTAACAATTTTGAGAATTGTTCTTATACCTAGTATAATTATATGTATTGAACTTGGAAACGAAAAATATTACTGGATTGCTCTGTTTCTTTATGTTACTGCTTGCTTCTCAGATTTTTTTGATGGTTATCTTGCTAGAAAATTTGATATAGAATCAAATTTTGGAAGGTTTTTAGACCCCATTGCAGATAAGGTTTTAGTAGTCTCAGTACTTATAATTCTTATAGCTAATAATCTTATTTCAGGAGCTTTTGTATACCCAGCTTTAGTTATTATACTTAGAGAAATAATCGTATCAGGGCTAAGAGATTTTTTTTTACATTCTACAAAAACACTTTTAGTCACTAATTTAGCAAAATGGAAAACATTAATTCAAATGTCCTCACTTGGTTTTTTAATAGTACAAAATAATTTTGAAACTAAATTAATTTTGTTTTTCGGAAATTTAGGACTTACATTTGCATCTGCAATAACATTATACACTGGTTATATATATTTTAAAAAAAATCTTAAGCTATTTTAAAATGAGAAATGTTTTTGGCATTGTAGGTTGGAGTGGAAGTGGCAAAACCCATTTAATTTGTAGAATTATAAAATATTTTGATAATAAAAAACTTAACATCTGTTCAATTAAACACTCTCATCATAATTTTGAAGTTGATAAAAAGGGGAAAGATAGTTACGAGCATCTAAGATCAGGTTCAAAAGAGGTGGTTATTTATAATGAATATAAATTTGCTATGATCACACAAAAAAAGAAAAAAAAAATCAATTTAAAAGATGTTATAAATAAATTTTCTTCAGACACTGATATAATTTTAATTGAAGGTCTAAAGAAAGGTCCAACTAAAAAAATTGAAGTATACAGAAACTCAATCAATAAACCCTTACTTTGTCTAAACGATAACAATATTAAAGCTTTAGTTTTTGATAAAATTTCTCCAAAAATTTCGAAAATTAGTCTTCCTAAATTTCATATAGATGAGACAACAAAAATAAGTTCTTTTATTTTAGAAGAGATTAAGAATGGAAAAAAATAAAAGACTTATTTCTGTTTTTTTAGCAAAAAAAAAAATGATTGATAGTTTAAAGGATTTCAAAAACTCATCAGAATTGATTGATTTTAGAAATTCAGAAAACAGAGTTTTAGCAGAAAATATTTTCTCAAAAAATAATATACCCGAATTTGATAACTCCGCAGTTGACGGTTTTGGTATTAATTATAACTCAATAAAAAAAGGAAACAACACTCTAAAGATAGTAGGAGAATCTAGGCCAGGAAAACCATTTAAAAAAAAAGTAAAGAATGGAGAAGCAATAGTAATTTTTACTGGAGCATTTATTCTTAAGATCAATGATATTGATACTGTTTGTTATGAAGAAAATTGTGAAATGACAAGCAAAATTATTAAAATTGTGAAATTACCAGAAAAAGGTGACAATATAAGAAAAAAGGGTGAAGATATAAAGATAAATCAGGTTGCTTTTAAAAAAGGAAGAAAAATTAGAACCGTTGACCTTACTCAGTTATCCTCTCTTGGGTTAAAAAAAATAAAAGTATTTAAGAAGATAAAAGTAGGAGTATTTTCGTCAGGTAATGAAATTTCTCCGAGTTCAGTAAAAAAAAAATATACAATATTTGATGCTAATAAAACCGTTTTAATTAATTTACTTAAAAGATTAGGGTGTGAAATTTCAGATATGGGACTGATTAAAGATAATTATGAACATACAAAAAGAAAATTAAATAAAAATCTCTCATCATTTGATCTAATTATTACCTCGGGTGGAGTTTCAAAAAGTAGAATTGATCACATTGGTAATTTTTTTTCAATGTCGGGTAAAGTTAACTTTTGGCAACTAGCTTTGAAACCTGGAAGACCTTTCGCTTTTGGAAAGTTAAATGACACTCCATTTATTGGTTTACCTGGGAACCCCGTAGCCGCTGTGATTACTTTCTTGATGCTTGTTACAAATTATTTAAAAAAATTATCTGGTATAAGAAAAACTGAAATTATTGAAAGAATAGTACCTGCAAATTTTGAAATGACAAAAAAATCTGGGAGAACTGAATGGCTCAGAGGATCTATAAAAGTAATAAATAATAATTATTTTCTGGAAAAATTTCACACAAGTGGATCAGGAATTATTTCCTCTATTTCTAATACAGATGGTATAATTGAAATTAACGAAGATGTTAAATATATAAAAAAAGGAACATTATTAAAATTTTACAGATACGAGGATATTTTAAATTGAAAATACTTTATTTTGCAAAAATTAAAGAAATAATTGGTAAGAGTGAAGATTTAATTAACATTGATGAACAAACAACAGTCAAAAAAATTGTCGAAAAATTAAAATTAATTGATGAATCCTATAAACTAGCCTTTAAGGATTTAAAAAATGTTAAATGCTCAGTCAACTGTAACTATATAAATTCATTTCAAACAAAAGTAACAAATAACGATGAAATTGCTTTTTTCCCTCCAGTAACTGGTGGTTAATGAAAATAATATTTCAAACTAAAAAATTTAATGTTGGAGAGCTCTTAGAAAGTTTTACTTCAAAAAATAACGACTCAGGCTCAGTCATATCTTTTCTAGGAAAAGTACGTCCATCGAGAAAAAAAAAAAAAATAAAAAGTATGGATATTGAAATTTATGAAGAAATGGCTCTATATCAAACAAAACTTGCTATAAATAGTTTATTAAAAAAATTTAAAATTCATGATTATCTCATAACGCATAGATACGGAAATCTAAAACCAGGTGAAAATATTATTTTCATTATTGTTGCAAGTGAACATAGAAAAGAGGGATTTAATTTTATTCAAGAAACTTTATTATATTTTAAAAAAAAAATTACTTTTTGGAAAAAAGAAAATTACTTGCAAAATTCTAAGTGGCTTGACAGTCAAAATTAATTGCTAAGTAGTTACTTTTTTTTTAAATTGCGACATCAAGAATTTTGTAAGTTTTCGATCTTCAAAATTTAAATCTTTAATGCAACTTACAGGTGTAATTTCGACAGCAGTTCCTGTTAGAAAAACTTCATCACAAGTTTTTAAAAAATTAAGTTTGAAATGTTTTTCATGAACTTTAATTTTATTTTCTTGTGCGATTTGAATAACTGTTTGTCTAGTAATCCCATTTAAAAAACAATCAGCAATAGGTGTAAATAACTCATTCCCTTTAACAAAAAATATATTTGCTCCAGTCGCTTCTGCTACATACCCTCGGTAATCAAGCATCAGTGCGTCGTCAAAACCAAGTTTTTCTGCCTCGTGCTTGCTGAGAGAGCAAATCATATATAAACCTGCTGCTTTGCTATCAGTTGGGGCAGATTCAGGAGAAGGTCTTAACCACTTAGAAACATTAAGTTTAATTCCCTCAAGTAATTTTTTAGGAGAAAAGTATGAAGGCCATTCCCAAGCAGCAATTGCTAGGTTTGTTGATCCTTTTTTTGCAGAAATAGCCATCATTTCACTCCCTCTCCAAACAACAGGTCTTACATAACCATTGGAAACATTTTGCTTCAAAATTATTTCTTTTGTAATATCAATAACTTCCTCATAGTCATAAGGAATATCTAAATCTAAGATTTTTGCAGAATTAAAAAGTCTTTTAACATGCTCATCAAGTTTAAAGATAATTCCATTATAGATTCTTAAACCCTCAAAAACACAGCTTGCGTAATGAAGTCCATGATTTAGGACATGAATGTTTGCATCACGCCATTCTACGAATTTACCGTTTAACCATATAAACCCATCTCTATTATCAAAAGGTAAAATTTGCATAAATTTTGTTATAGGATACAATCAAAAAAATTACCATTAAATATGCAAAAATTTTTTTTTTTTCGAACCTTCATTTAAACTATTTTATGGAAAATAAACCACATATATTGTGCGTTGATGATGATGATAAAATAAGAGAGTTACTAAAAGTCTTTTTAAGGAAAAATAACTTCAATGTTTCAACAGCACAAAGTATTGATGAAGCAAAAAAATTACTTAACTTATTTATTTTTGATATTATCGTATTAGATATAATGATGCCCAAAGTTAGTGGAACGGATTTTCTAGTTACCTTCAGAAAAGAAAATGTTAACACACCTGTAATAATGCTCACTGCCAATAGTCACTTGAATATTAAAACCCAATCATACAATCTTGGATGTGATGACTATTTAAGTAAGCCTTTCGAGCCAATGGAACTAATTCTAAGAATCAAAAAACTTCTTAACCCAAGAATTAATAATATTAAAGTTGACAAAAAATATTATTTTGGAGAATTTGTCTATGAGTCTAATACAAAAAAGTTAAATAAAAATAATAAAATTGTAAAATTAACGACCAATGAGGAATATCTTTTGGAAATTCTAATTAAAAATATGAATAAGGAAATTTCTAGAGAATTCATTGGAAAAAAATTAAATATAGAATCTAATTTACGTTCTGTTGATGTTATTGTCGCAAGGCTTAGAAAAAAAATAACCTCAAAATCAGACTCTTCATTTCTTAAAACAGTAAGAGGCAAAGGTTATATGCTTATTAGTGAGTATGAATAATTTTTTTAAAAAGTTTACTCCAAAAAAAATCTTACCTAGATTACTTCTTATTTTTTTATTACCGCTGATATTAACTCAGTCATTATTAATTTTTTTATTTTATGATCGCCATTGGGAAAAAATAATTACAAGATTTTCTAACATAGCAAGTAATCAAATAGACTTTTTAATTTCTGAAGATAAGGTTAACGGTTACTTAGTGGCACAAAATTCTGCAATAAAGCTTAACCTAAAGTTTTTTAAAGTTAAAAATTACGAAGATAAAATTAAAAATAAATTTTTTTTTGAAAAAAAAATTGAAAGAAAAATTAAAAATAGACTTGGTGATAATTTTTTCTTATCTATCAAAGAGAATGAAATTGACGTATTAAAAAAGGAAGCTAACTATTTTTATATAATTAAGTTTCCTAAAAAATATCTTCTAAGTGAAACACCTCTTATACTCTTTCTATGGATGGTTTTTTCTTCTTTAATATTAACAATAATTGCATTTTTATTTTTGAGAATTCAAATTAGGGCTATTCAAAGATTAGCAAATTCCGCCAAAGAATTTGGTGATGGAAAACAAATCAAAAAATTTAAACCTGAGGGTGCCATGGAGATAAGGCAGGCTGGTAACTCATTTATTCAAATGAAAAGAAGAATTAATAATTACATTGCACAGCGAACTAGTTTTTTAGCAGGTATTTCTCATGACCTTGGAACTATTCTTACAAGAATTAAATTAAGAGTAGAGCTTATGAACGAAGAAAAAGAAAAACAACAGATTAAAAGTGATCTTAAAACCATGGAAATGGTTTTAAAAGAATATCTTGATTATTCTGAAAAAATTAATGTTAAAAGAATTTCATCAGTGAATATACTAAATTTAATTACTGAGGTAATAAACTCCTCTAATGACCTTAAAAAAAAAACTAAAATCTTTTGCAATAAAAATATTTTTTTTAAGACTGATAAAAATTATCTATTTCGAATCATTTTTAATTTATGTGAAAATGCATCTAAATATGGAAAAAATATTTTAATTAACGTTAATAAAAAATCTAGTGCTCTTTTAATAGATATTGAAGATGATGGGCCTGGAATACCAAATAAATTTAAAAAAAAAGTTTTTAAACCATTTTTTAAAATTGATGACTCTAGAAATCTTAATCACGGTGGATCAGGTTTAGGTTTAAGCATTGCAAATGAATTAATAAAAAAACTTAAAGGAAGAATTTTCCTTAAAGACAAACATAAAAAAAAAGGTTCTATTTTTACAATAAGTCTTTAGCAATTTCTCGCGACCTTTTTTCAGCTTTCAATATTGCCTGGCTAATAATTAAATTTAATTTTTTATCCTTTTTAAGATAATTTAGAGCTTTTTCAGTAGTACCATTTTTACTGGCAACTTTTTTAACAATATCATCAAAATTTAAACTTTTTCCAAGTATCTCTAAGGTTCCGTTTGCAAGAATTAAAACAAGTTCATTTGAAAGTTTTTTGTTAAAACCCTTTTTAACTAAAATTTTTGATAATATCTCAAAAAAGAAACTTAAATAGGCTGGCCCCCCACCAAAGAATGCTGTAAAAAAATCAATCTCATCCTCTTTTTTTAGCCAAATAAGCCTTCCAAAAAAAGAGAATTTTTTTTCTATTCTTCCTATTTCAGAAACACTCAAATTGCTAGAAAAAACTGCCGTAGTACTTTTTTGAACTTTTAAAAGTAAATTTGGCATAATTCTAATTACTTCAACTTTACAGTCAAAAAAAGATCGTATTTTTTTTTCTTTTAATCCAGCAACAAATGATACTATTTTAATTTTTTTCTTATTTTTCTTACTAATTATTCTTAAAATTGACAATACTTGTTGTGGTTTAATGCAAAGCAAAATATATTCAACTTTTTCAAGAGAAATATTTTCTAAGTTTTCTTTTACTTCAAAAAAATTTTGGTAATTTTTTTTTATTTTTTTTAAAAGATTTTTGTTCTCGTCACATATTAAAATCTGATTTTTTTTTTTATAAAAACCACTTAAAATATTTTGACCAAGGTTACCACATCCTATAAGTAATGACCTAGTCATGCAAGGCCATGAGTATCTATCAACGAATTCCGTAAGATAAATTTTTGATCATTTTTTTTTGAAAAAGAAATAAGAAAAATTGGAAAAAATCTGTCAAATTCTTTAATTACTACACTCAAAAAGTCTTCTATTTGTTCTAATGTCATGTAACTTAGTCCCTTTGTAGAAACTTGATACTTAAAAAAAATAGTTTTATGCTGAGAACAATAATGAAAATAGCCTAGGTTTATCTTTTCGTTAATTGAAGAGATAAGAGAATAAATTTCTTTAGTAATTTTAGTTTTAGTTTTAAAATCATAAAAAGTACTAAAATTAATTATTTTATTTGTTTCATTCCAAACAATAGCAATTTCATATTTAGACCATGATCCTTTAAATTTTAAACTTAAGTGATCAGCTGAATACCTTAAAGGTTCAACATCGAACTTATAAATATGGTCTTCAATGCAATCAATAGGATTTGCATAAGATACTATTTTATTTTGACTAAAAAAATCCACGACATAATATTAATATATAAAATGATTTTAAACAACAACAATTAGTAGTAAATTTCCTTTGATATACAACATATAGTAATATGCTTAAAGATTCTCTTATTATTCTATTGTTATTTTTTTACTTTATAATTTTTATTTTTTGGTTAGTTTGGTTTCATAGATCTTTGAAAAAAAGTAATAACAAAAAAAATATTTATTTATTTAATATTATTGGATTTGTTGTTACCACATATGTTATTAGTTTTTTTGTTTTAAGAGTGCTATCGTAATTTTCGGGT
>MDTB01133169.1_pt1 | contig 33712 bp, 25 predicted proteins | sample 811161 | NCBI WGS metagenome assembly MDTB01 (sample SAMN05326650, study PRJNA326480) | marine metagenome | isolation source: seawater | place: Mediterranean Sea | collected 2009 | reverse complement strand
CGAGATTGCGCTCGACCCTTGGGCTCTCGTAGATTCATCAAAAGATGCGCGCAACACCCAGATTGCAACGGCAGGGGAAGACCTCGTAATGTTGAGTTACATCGAAGACGGAAATCGGCTTGAAGTACAACTTCTCTCTGCTTCTGCGACTGGGCTCCCGAATATCCTCATCGATGAATCAACTGGTTCAATCCAGTCATTATCTACCGCGACTGAGGACTGTGAAAGCACCTCTCCATGCAAGCTTCACATATCATGGACCACAAAGGATGCTGGTCAGAACGAGGGGTTATACTACTCCGTGCAATCGATTGACGTCGCCAACAAGACAATCTCACCTCTAAGCCAAAATCAGCAGATTGTAAACCGCGATAATCTTCGGGATACCGCCATGGCAATCGATTCCAAAGGAGGTATCCATCTAGCTTGGACTGACAATTACGACCCTTCGGGAATCCTTCATGGAACCGATCAAATTCGATACACGATGCTTCAGATAATGCAAGGAAGTCAATCTGGAATGCTACCGATGTATGCGGACGCTCTAATCTCAGACACGCTACTAACGACCAATTACGGTTCGAAGGGACATGCCTCAATCGCTATCGACTCAGATGATCATGTTGCCGTCGCTTGGGATGATGTCCGTGGGTCAAGTATCGAGATGTTGTTTGTCATGCCGAATCCTACGAACGGATACATGAACGGTGAATGGAGTGATATTTGCACCGTCCTCTATGGCGGAACTTACGACCAAGGATCTATGCCTTCTCTCAAGGAAGTAGCCGATGACAATGGCATACTACTGATGGAGACCATTTACGGCCTCCATGATACGGTTCCGACGCAAGCAAACCAGAACAATTGTGCAGGTAAAAATACGAACCAGAACAGCCGCACTACACCTCTTTCAGCAAGTGATGACTCAGGAGGTATTCGCAAACTCCAGGATGGGATATACAATGGCCAGACCCCGTCTCCTTGGTGGAGAAGCGAACGAGACGATTGGGGACCAGGGACAACATGGGCTTGCATGTCGTGGCGAGATGCCAACGGAAATACAGGAAGTCAAGCAAATCCTCCAACTAACAGCGATCACCGTTGGAACGAAGTGGCTACAAGAATCGTTGTCCCCTTCGGCGTAGAAGGCCCTTACGAAGGCGACCCAATTCAGAACAGTGATCGTAACAGTATCGCAGAAGCGCATCGTAGATGCCTCGATGGCAATACAATGGTTGCACCTGTCTACGCTTACCCAGTAAACAATCCAAGTGACGTCCTTGACTCAATGATTGACCTCGCATGGTGTCCTGATAGCGGCGTGAATACACAGTCACGTAATTGCCCAGGGACATCCACGACTAACCGAAACATGTCGAGCGATGTAATTTCATGGCGCCAAACCAATGCAGCACTAACTGACCAATGGAATGCTTTGTCTAACCTCATGAACACTGGATCGAGAGACATATGGATGACTGCTCTTGATCCATGGGACTTCCTGGATAATTCTGCAACCTTTGTGAATGGCACATCTGCTACAATCTTCGACAGCAACACCAGACAATATGTTGAACGAATTGGGCCATCAAACACAGGAAGTCTTGTGATTGTCAATGATACTGTAATTGTCGAGAATGATGCAATCAGCGCCCATCCGAAAATTGAGTTTGACTTGAACGAAGACCTTCATGTCGTCTGGACAGACGGCTGGACTCATTCAAGCATAGACCGGCTCCCAACTGAGATCCTACACCAGCGCCTTGAGCTCCCTGACCTAAGTGTTGCAAATGGGTACTCAGGGGGTTTGGATTCATCTGACATGGGGCCCCGAACTACGCTCGTCCCAACGAACATCAGCGTAGTAGAAAGTGGTACTCCCAACGTAATCTGGTCAGACGCCTACGCAGACATCAACATCGACCAAGATGGGACCATACATGTAGCATGGGTAGACGCTGTAAATGCCAACGGAGAAGACCAGATTATCCACGCAACACTGATTCCACCTACGAACTTCCCCGGAGGTGGATTTGGTGCAGAACGGATGACTATCGGTAACGATGGTGCCGACAAGAATGGCCCACGCCCTACATCCACTGCAATGGGTGGAGAATCCCCGAGCATCGCAGTAACCGGGAACGGTATCACCATGATCAGTTACACCGCTGTCGGCGATTGTACTTCATCCAGCGGCTCCAAACACAACGTCTGCATCGGCCGTCTCGCACCAAGCCTGCATGAAGTGCGCCGCGCCCAAGGTCAATCATCAATCATTTCAATCGAGCCTGGAGAGACGAGTGAAACGAACATCGAGGTTGCTATTCGCGAAGGTACTGGATTAGCTCAAGTCAAGGTTGACCTGAGTACCCTTGAACCAGTAGGGTGCGATGGTTGGACTACTGAGGTCCGATTTACCCAAAATGAAACCGTAGTCAACTTCCCGATGGGTGACGTCATAGTTGGTGTAGTACCACTCCAAATGACAGTTCGTTTCACTGCACCAATCTCGGCTGACCTTGTAGACGGTAGCACCTGCGAACGACGAGTCATCGCGATGGAAGGGCCGCTATCAGCTGGACTCACTGTAACAGCAACTCTCGATGTAAATCGGATGTTTGATGTCCGTGCAATGCAATCCAAGGTCGCAATTGAACAAGGGCAAACCGGAGGAGTATCAATCGAGTTCGAAAACATAGGAAATGTACCGTTAGAACTCTCAATTCGAGACCCTAGCACATCCACAGGAACACAGGAATGGCAGAAACCATCCGGTTGGGATATTCAATTCCCTGAGACAATCAATATCGAACCAGGGCAGACAACCTCCTCCTATGCCACCATCACTGTCCCACTTGATCAGATTGCAGAGGAAGTGGATCTACAGTTGGTCGCCCGTTCAAACTTCGACTCGAGTCCCACGATGGAAGAAGGAACCCTTTCGTTCACCACCTTCACTATTGATGTGAAGATACGTAGAGCGGGTAACATCGTCATCGATCTCTTTGATTCCCAAGCCACCATCGCTCCGGGAGAATGCAAGGAATTCAGAGTAGATATTGAGAAGAACTTCGCTGATGGTCAGGTCAGATTCGATGTGAACGACCCACCCTTACCTGGAGACGGTTTCACCGTAGAATACAATTTAGAAAATCTTCCTGGAAATTCCGCAGATTCGCAGAGCCTCCCATATGCATCCATGCTTCAGCGTAATGGAAATTACAATCTCGTCGTCATTCTATGTGCTGAAGAAGATGCGCTGGCAGATACATCTTGGATTATGGGAATTAGTGCGTCCCTGGTTCAAGACCCGAGTATAGGAGACGATGTACAATTCGGAGCTACTGTAGCAATTGTTCGAGATCTAGACATCGAGATCATCTCAGAAGATGCATTTGTTGCCACACCTGGCCAAAGACAGGAGATTACTATCCACGTGGATAACAAGGGGAACACAATCGAACCGATTGACCCCTACATAACAATGAACGGAAAAATTCCAGAGGGATTCCAAATCCAGTTCGCTGAGAACACACTACTGCTTCTCCAACCTGGACAAGACACTGAGATTCTTGGTTACCTGACTGCTTTGGAAGATGCGCCTGCAGGAAAAAACACACTATCAGTCTACATTAACACAGAAACAGACCCAGTGACCATGGAGGTTGAAATCCCACTTAGAATTGACATGCAGATGGAATTTGAAGGAGCAAATCTTCGAACCATTGGAACTGAAACAGAAGCGATTTGGACTCTCGTGATTAGGAACGCTGGAAATGGCCCCGACTCATCCAGGTTGAGTTTTCACATGGATGGCGAGGATGGCATTCTCGCAGATTCCAACGCCGGCGCATTACCAGGATACACCCTCAGCCTCCACGAAGGTAGCCCATTAGACTCGAATATTGGCGCAGGAATTAGTATTGGTGAAGATGGATACGCCGCATTAGGCCCCTTGGCTGCAGGTGCAGAGCGGGTACTCCACATTCGTGCGACTGTAGACATGGAGGAATGGCCGGAGATAGGTATCGAACAATTCGGCGTTCGAATAAATTCTCAACATGGTGGAAAAGCGGAAGGAGGAGACTTGGATTCTACCCTAGGATGGAACGGACCTGATTACGATGCTAATGAACAAATTCTACTTGCTGAATTCGAAGCAATGGATCTCCAAATAGGTACAGTAACTCAGATTAGGGAAGGAAATAATGTTGAATTAACAGTTACAATCCAAAATCTCGGGAACGCAAACGGTGAGAATATTCTGCTGTTGGCCTGCCCTGAAGTATCACCTACAGGACTGGTCTATGCAGGATGTCCAGCAGGACAAGTCAAGGGAACACTACCTAGCATTCAAGCGATTGATGGTAATACCATTGGCGAGCGCAGGATGACAATTAGCATCGATGCATCTTCAGGTACTCAATGGGTACTTCTTGTCGATCCAGATGAAAGGCTTCCCGATATAGATCGAGCAAACAATATCCTCACATTGGAAATCGAAGAAATTCCGGAGAAGGGAGGATTGAGTGGGATTATCGATTCATCTGAAGGTGGCGTAGCCGCTGGAATCATGGCTGCTCTAGGCATGGTACTCGGCGGACTCATGCTCATGCTCCTTGTTTCAAGGACTATTAGAGGAAGGCGACGAAATCAGGATAGATGGGCTACTGAATCAACCGCTTGGGGTACTCCTGAACGGCCACCTATGGATGCAGCATCCATCGGTTCATCCCCGATGTTTTCTGCTACTCCACCACCAGCATCCCTGGGTCGACCGAAGGACTCAGCCCCACCAATGCAAACCAGTAATGACCCATATTCTGACCTCGATGACATGAACATCGGCGACATCCTCGGCGACCTGCTTTGAGCGAAGAGGCCATACCATACCGCACTACAGCGCATCCATGGCCGAGGTCACCGATGCAGAGTGGTTGCTCGGTGCCCCCGATTGGTGGCCGAGTACCGCTGGTTCGAAGCCACGACGGAAACATGGAATGATTGGTGCCGAAATCGATGAGGGAGTTGAAGCATCGGAGGTTCCAGATCTCTTTTCTTGGGAAACATTTCCTTCAGAAAATTGGACGATTTCAGATCATACAAAGGGAGGCGTTGGCTGGTTGAGACAGAGATTCAAACCACCAGCTCGTACTGTCCTCATACCTTGTTCATGGTCACTTTTCTTCTTCGTTGCTAGCGTTGTTCCACTAGTATTCCCTGGCAACACTTCAGATGACCAGATGGCTGCATTGGGACTATTCATCACCGGCTGGGCGATGACGATACTCCCTGCATGGAATGCGATGAACATTCTCCCCTCAGAGCCTAGTCGCCTCTTCGGTATTGACACCTGGATTCCAGTTCTTCTTGGTGGCGCCATGTTCCTACTGCACATCCTAATTGACCCGCGCATCGGTTGGATTTCCTATGCTGCGTTACTCTACGGATGGTGGAGATTGATGCAACGCTTCCAGAGTGGATTCGGTGCCCCATCAAACCGCTGGCTTTTGCCATTCGATGTTACTGATTGGGAAAATGTGACCCTCTCTCAAGAATGGGAAAAAGATTCGAATCGATGGAGAAACGGGCCACTTGCCCATCATAAAGAAGAAACAAACCTGCGGCTTTACGGAATATCTAGAGGAAAGTATCGCTTCATTGCCCTCCATTACATCCATGATTCAGGTTGGCTCAATGACCCATTCTCCAATTCAGCAGAGAATAATCTGGACATACAACAATATCTAGAAAATCCACCATTGGACGAATGTACCCTTTCTTGGCCGCATCAATTCCTCAGACAGAAAGACGAGAGCGAATGAGTTCATTCCTCAGATAGGGATTGCCCTCGAATTCGGAGATCTTCGGCCTGCGCAGCCTCTATTCCAGCCTCGACATCAACAAAACGCAGCATAATAGTTCCAGCAATAAACAGAATAGAAATCGAAGCGATACCTACCCTACTATCGTAAGCCACTGCCAGTACTCCATACATCACCGGGCCAACAAGAGCCGCCACCTTACCAAAGAAGCCGAAGAATCCGAAGAACTCAGCACTTCTCGATTCGGGCACCATCTGACCGAATAGGCTACGAGCAAGACCCTGAGACCCACCTTGTATTGAACCGAATATACATCCAAGGATGAGGAACTGCATAGTCACATCAATTCCAAATGGTTGCCAGAAATTATCACGCATGAAAACAGCGATTCCATCTAACGGGCCATCGCCGATACTAGTTGGATGACCTATCCCTACCACTGTTCGATTATTCAATACCCCATCTCCACCATCTAAAGAGGCAGAGAACCGAGAATCCTCAAGTTCCGAAAAGAATGACGAGACTGCAGCAATATTAGTTGTCTCGACAACACGTGGGGAATCACCATCCCAGTCCCATTCGTAGACGCCTTCGATTTGTTCATTCTCAATCAAAGGAAGGATATCCAGATAACGCTGAGCAAGTTCCTGTTCACTGTGATCTGGGACCTGAGCGAACTCACCTGCATTAGGATTGAATGTGACCAGATAAACTCCATTTGGATCGGATTCATTCGCCCCTGTCCATGTAACTTGGATGTCATATTCCTCATGAGATTCCAATTGCAAAGGTGCGAATGATAGGGCCATAAATACGACACTGGTACCAATGACGAGGGCGACTTGAAGGGCTGCTTTCGTGGACCATACCTCGGCTAACTTCGTATATCCAACCGCACATGGCGCTGCAACAAATTGTATGACAAGAATCGTCATGATAAGATCCTGAGTCGTTAAACCTAGGACTGCAGGGCCGAAAACACCTGCTAGAGATGTGACGCTGTTGATTCCATCGATAAAGAGGAAATAGGCAAACATGTAGAGGAAGAGGACTTTGAATCGACGAACTTCAGAGAGTGTCTTCATTACTTCCGTAACGCCCAACTTAGTAGATTCAACAAAGCTCATCGGCTCCATCTCATTAGAAATCTCAGGCTCAGGAACCCAGCGGAAGGTGAGAAGTGCGAAAACATACCACCAAACTCCAGAACTAGCAATGGCGAACATCATTGCCCAATCGGCATATCCAGTACCAATCAATAGACCAAGATGGAAGACCAATAGTAGCCCCCCACCCAGGTAACCATAGGCAAAAGCAAGGTTGGAAATTCGATCCATATCCTCGGGATCACCCAGATGAGGGAGAAGAGAATTGTAGAATACACCCGCGCCGTTCAGACCGACATTAGCAATTACGAACAATACCATCATCCAAAGCCACTGGGATGAAATGGGTAAAAACGGGGCTGCTGCAATTAGAATAGTTCCACCTACACCAGTATATGTGAGAATCCGTAACCACCACATCTTGACTCTGCGACGATCAGCAAGGACACCGAGTGAAGGACTGACTATGGCGACGAGTAGGGCTGCACCTGACACTGCGAAGGACCATACTGCATCCCCGGTCATCTCTATGGAACCTATACGAACATTCAATCCGTTTGCTTCTAGGAATAGGTAGGTGAACCATGCAGGGAGTATTGCAACTGAAACACTCGTCTCAAAGGCGGATTTCCCCCAATCATAGAATGCGAATCCTCTCTCAACATTCCGCTTTTCTTTCTGCACTGAATTTTCGGACAAAGTAGCAACTCCTTCTCAGTAAATCTGTAGCGCGTCATATCACCATTGTGCTTTATCGCATTGGAATCTGTTCATCGGATTGAAGGACTTGACAGGGGGACGGTCGGATGAGGGGCGGCACCATGAGTCACAACTGGGCCCGTCCTCGGCAAAATTCGATTGAAGCTATTGCTCATGCAATGACAGTAGCAGACGGGGCTGAATATGACATACGCATGTCGATTGATGGAGAACTAATACTGCATCACAACGCTCGTATCGAGCGCAGTGAGAAAGACGAGCACTACGAAGGCCTACACCCCTATGTCGAACAGAATCACTCCGATGATTTACGGAACGCAGGGTTCGATTTATTCTCGGATATGATCGAAGACCCAAGAGTACATTCAGCTTGGATGGAAGGTGATGCCTTCTCTTGTATCGAAATAAAACGTCCGCACCCGAAGTCGAAACTTGCAGGAGGTTATCTTCCATCTGAAAAGAGAGTCGATTGGGTTGTTCGTATGATGCAGCGTGTTAGCGAGATTATGGAGAATGAACCTGCACCTGAACGTACTGCTGTTTTCTACTGCTTTGACCCTGCAACAATGCGAGCGAGTCAGAAGGCAGATGTCAATATTCCAGCCGCGCCGATTAACCCGTTTATTCCACCTTGGGGTCCTGGGCCATTACGTCGAACAATGGCCCTACCTTCGTTCGCTCGATCCACAGTACCTCGAATGATTGAACGCTGGAAAAGGGCTGGAGCACCCTTACTCCCACTCGCATCAGACCATATCCGTTCATGGTCAAAATATCTGCACCTTGGCCGCTCTGTTAGCCTAACACCCTCATCCGTGAAACGCCTTAATCGTCAACGAAAAGGATACCCTATCCACGTATGGCCAGCACCCATCGATCTGGAACGAAGAATTATCGATGCAGGAATGACGGTGGTCAGTGACGAGATGGACCCTACAATCCTACAGACAAGCAGAGGTGAGACTCGCTGGATGAAGCCAGGGACAAAACCTCTGAGTCCAGAACTCTGGGCACGGATGGCTGACCCGTCAGAGGATAGCGAAATACTCCTTGCAGAAGCAAAAGGTTGCCCCACATGGTCCGGCCTCGACATATCAGAACGTCGAGAGCATCTTGGCCATCTCGCTAGGCGCCTCCAATGTGACACAATCGCAATGGATGAAGGCGCACCCCCTTGGGAAATGCCTAGATTCATCGGCCATCGAGGGGCTGGTAAAAGCCACAAAGAGGGCTAATCAGACACGGCGAACAGTGCGATCCTTTGCGATATACTTCGGCCGGTAAATTGGCACGCCTTTACCTCCACGCGAGGTTCGCTCGTCAACAATCTGTGCTGTGATACCAATTACGCGAGCCCAACCGAAGAAAGTCGTGTAGTAAGCCGGCTTCATGAAACCCGCATTGTAGAGTAGAGTCCCTGAAACAAGGTCTACGTTTGCATTCGGATTACTAATGCGCTTATTTTCACCAAGAACACGTGGGACAACCTCGCGCAGAGTACGCACTGTGGAGAACAGTGGGTCGTCCGGACAGACCTCTTCACCGATGGACATTTGGACAGTAGCACGTGGATCCTCCGCACGAAGGACTGCATGACCGAATCCAAAGATTGGACGCTTGGCAGCAAGTTCAGCTCGAACGAAGGCCTCAACCTCATTAGAATCGGATGTCCCCACCTTCTGAACGAATTCAAGGCAAGACTGATTCGCCCGACCATGAAGGGGGCCGCTGAGTGCATTCATCGCAGAAGCGATGGAGGAGAAAAGTGAGGCGCGCCCCGAGGCAACTGCTTTTCCAGCGAAGGTAGACAGATTTCCGCCGCCATGGTCCATATGAAGAACGAGGAAGGATTTCAGGACGCGTTCCGCGCGGCGGGCATCATCGCCTTCCATGCCGAGCATCGAAACGAAATTTCCTACCATGCCAAGAGATGGATTCGAAGGACAGGCAATGTCGCCTCGGCCACCTCGCTTCATGAAGAGGCGAGCCATAAGTTCGGGCATCCAAGCAATGAGGTTCATCCCATCCTCAAGGACATCATCGTCGGCCTCGGCACGACCAAGTGCCATGATACCGATACTAAGCCAATCCATAGGATGCCCTTGGCCCTCGCCAATCGATTCGAATAAATCGAGGGCGCCTTCTGGGATTACACTACGAGAGGCTAGATTTTGCTTCATAGCCGCTGATTCCTCTGCAGTAGGGAGCGACTTGTTGAACAATAGATGAACGATATCCTCGGGGTCGAAATCCGCAAGATCAGCAATCGGATAACCCGCATAATGAACACCATCAACAGGATCTACAAAGGAAGTCCCACAGGTCCCAACAGGAATTCCGCGAAGCCCAGTATCGAGATGCGATGGAAGCACCTCAAACAATGACTTCTCATCCTCAGACATGGTTACGGGCCCCGTGTGGAAATGTAACCGGTCAATTTCAGCCTTGAACCCTTTGCATGTATTTTCAGATTTAGAAACGCAGGGTTCAATCCCTGAATATGATTCCCGAACAACATGGCGAGGCGTCATATTCAGCCATGGTGGAAGGAAGGTATTCTCTTCACATGCCTCCCAAACTGTGGACGATGCTGCGATGAGCCGCATGGCTTAGTCTACCTCTCGAAGGAGGATGCACATCGGATTGCAGGGCATCATGAGATGGATACACAGGAATGGTTGGAACGTGATGCTCGTCAAACCCATGATGGACGCTGGGTTCTGAAATCAAATGGAGATGGGATTTGCATCTACATACAAGGCGACAAAAGTTGCGATATCCACTCTGTAAAACCAGCTCAATGCTCTGCCTTCCCATTCTGGTATGAAAATGTCCGCGATGATCCTTCTTGGAGGAAGACAATCGAAATCTGTCCAGGATTGGTTCATCCAGATGCGATTCTAATCGATGGAGAAACAATTCAAACCCACCTCAATGCAGATGCACTTGCCGAGCAAGGATTTCGAAATATCTAATCAAACAGGGACCTTGACCTTGCGCTTCCTCAGAACAGCAGTGCCGTGCTTCTTGCGAGCTTCTTCAAGGTGAGGCACCTGACCAGAGACCGGAAGGAGTATTGGATACTTCACCTCAACCTCAATGACACCAGGGTCAAAGGGAGAAATCGGACCGAGATCAGTGCCCAACGGCGTTTCAGAAATGGCTTCTAACTGACCCTCAAGAGCAAGTAATCGATCTGTGAGTCCTACGATGTCAGCTGGTGTAGAATTAACCATCCTCGATTGGATTATCTCAAGTTCACGTTCAATCTCATGAAGTGCAAATCGGCGACGGTGTAATTCGCTCTCAGCATCCGAGAAGCGTTCGTCGATGCGCGCTGAAATGACTGGTGCAACCTTCTGAGGGCCTCGCTCGCTATCGGGTTGGGGTTCGGGGATAAGACGGCCACTTGGAAGTTCAAACTCAGCAGGAGACCAGCCATCAGAGAGAGCATTCACCTCAACTTCACCCGTGACCTCAACATCAACACCACGAGGAAGAACATCATCCAGGACCGTCTGAACGAGACGCTCTCCAATCACTTCCGGATTCCAATCAGGTCGGGCTTCCGAGCGAGTATCAATCGGGCGCCCATCGAGTAAAATCATGACATCCTTCTCATCCATTGGGACCGATCCCGCTTCAATTGAAGCAAGGACGATATCGAGCGCATGGGCTGAACCACCCCAGGTATCCGCATGTTCGACTATTGTGACCAGTAATCGTTCATCTACAGCTGCACCTCTAGAGATACATCGACGACGAAGATGGGCAACCAAAGTTGCAGCACTGGGCGAACTGAGTCGGCCAATCGCGGCCCCCGTCAAAGAGCGCCGCATAGCACTGGTTGGAAGAGCCTCAAAGGCATCGATTGAAGCAACAGTGCAAACCACTTGAACACCATGATCGAGAGCGATATGGACTAGGCGACCTAATGCATCATCGAGCCCGCGTTCGATGAGCGCATCAACATCATCAATGAGAATTGCCCCCGCATCTCGAAACGCTTCCTCCGCCCCCACTGGCACATCCATAACCTCACGGCCATGAATCAGATGTACATTCAGATGAGGTAACACATTCTGTAAACTGTTAGCTAAGGCGGAGATGAAGTGGCTCTTTCCTGTTCCACCTTCACCGACAACAAGGAAGGGGCTCAGACGTCTTCCAGGTTCTTCCATGATGAGATCAGCCCCCCTCGCAACGGCATGATTCTCAGGAGAGGTATGCCAACGAGACCAAGTCCGGTCTGGATGAGGAACATGGATAGGTGGCCATTCTGGAATGTCAATATCCATGGCGCGGTCAACGCCCTTCATCAAGCGCCCAACATCCAAACCGCGCTGCTCTTCGAGAACCTCTCGCCATATCAGACGACCAGGAATGTGAACTGAAGCAGGATCATTGATTGCCTTACTGCGAAGCCGACGGATACCATCGAGGATTGGGTCATCATCCGCGGTGAAGAGACGATTTTCCGCAGCCTTGGGGTCGGAACGACCGAGCAGGTCATCGACTGTTGCAAGGCCTCTCGGACCCGTATCACGGCGAATATAGTGATGCAAACTGGGAGTCCGGGGCGATGACGGTTCATCCTCCTCTCCTAACCGATGCTTCGCTGACCGAAGCGCATCAGATAATCGACGTTTCATGATCCACTCTCCATCGTTTTGAGAATCTCGACCGCTGTGCTTGGAGAGCGTTCCACGGCAGCCATGAGATCCGTAATATCTGCACCTTTCTCAACAAGGTTGGCAACTCGGTCATAGAAGTCGCTAGGTAGTGAGCCTACCATCTCTGGAGTCGCACCCATCGATGCCCGGCGAGCAGGACGTGTACGTTGTGCAACCTGCGAAAACTCACGAGCGGTCGTAGGCGCAGAGATGGGGCTAGGTACACTTGTAGATTCCTTGGCCATCGAGTGTACAATCTCGTGAAGGCGTGTAGCAGTCTGGTCTACACTGTTCCAGTCAGGATCCAAACGGCGCGCGTTTCTTACAACATCGGAACCATCTACTGGATGATTAGAACCATCTGTTGGTACCATGGGGCCAATCTCACGACCAGTGGAAGGGATTGCTGGACTAGTATCCTCACGGTCCGGCATGAGACCAATCTCTCTCCAACGATTGACTGCATCAACAAGTCCGGAACCCTTCAAAGTGAAATCCGTAGGGTCACGTGAATTACGTACACGACCTTTCTGCTTATGATCCACGGTCGGAGTCCGTCTTCCCTTGCGCTTCTTGGACGGTTTTGAAGTATGCAATTCGGGCCGATGTAATCCGGGAATTTGTACAGGTTGTTCATCCTCGACGATAGGCTCAGATTCAACAACGACAGATACAGGAGGAGGGAGTTCTGATTCGACGACGGGTGGTGGCGTTACTAATTCAGCCGAATCATCACGGTTCGGGGAGGGGGCCGTCGCCCAATCAGGCAGTGAAAAATCCTGCTCTGCGCTCTCCTGAAACTCATCCTCAACGATGTTTTCATCGTGGTCAACAAGTGTTGATTCTGACTCTTTGTTTTCAATGAAAGATGGCTCCTTAACGATAGATTCCTCTTTCCACTGTGCGATTAGACCATCTATCTGTGGACCTCCATCAGAAACAGGAGTTGGAAGTTCATCAGCGACATCCAACGAACCAAAACTTGGTACCTCAGGTGCAGTTGACATGATTTCATTAGATGGCTGGGGGCGATGCACTGGTTCGGTTGTCATCGCATGAATAATGAACGGATGTCCGGCAAGATGTCCGCTACTAGATCCCCATTCAGATGCTGTCCTAGTGTCGAGTAACTTCATCTCTCGCTGGAGTAGCGCCCTCTCCTGAGGTGAAAGGGCAAGACCATCAATAGGGCAGAGGAGGAGGTCATCAGATTCAGCGACGAGGTCGGAGAGATTACGAAGGAAATCATAGACACGATCGAAACCATGCAGGCCAATGAGAAATTCAACTCCATCTAGGACAACGACGGCCCTCGGATTTGCGAAAAGAAAGTCCTCAATCCTCCGCATAATACCCTCAAGGCTAGGACCTAGGTCTCCCTCTTGGGAAGGGCGTTCAGTCAAGCGAATAGATGAACCATTAGGAATGGAATGGTTTGAGCGCAGCTTCTCAGCAGGTAGACGGCTAAAGACCATCAGAGGCCGCCCAAGGGAACCAAGATTAGATCCAATCGATAAGACACTGGTAGGCAATTCATCGTCAACAAGCCAAGACTCACCTGGCCCAAAGAAGGGGCCGCTCTCGACCACTGTTGGCATCGCAACGGGTTCAAACTGAATCGGTTCTTCACCCGTTCGAGAAAATGACGATTCGATGCTTGTCCATCTACTCTTTTGCCGTCCAATCGCAACGAGATCACGATGTCGTGAATCTGACCACCAAGGCTCCTCCTCAAGACGTTCAAGATCCGAACGGAGGAGGCGTGAATGTGGGTGAGAATCCATCATTCCAAATGCCTGATTTCCAGAATGAACGGACAACGCCGCACTTGGATTCGCAGAGGAGCTCAAGCAACGATCCATCGCATCTCGGCCTCCGGCCACTTCACCACCTCCGGAAGTGTGGAGAGCCATGGCCGGCATCCCATCGATGATTCCAAGCCCACCCACGGCACCATCAAGTGATTCAATGCGGAGATGCCCATTGAATCTGGTGCGAGTCGCATCAAGCATAAGGAGAGCAAGAACACCGGGTCCACCACGGCGACGCTCGATGACTTCACCCTGTGGAAACTCCGCCATTCCCAAACCTACTTCTGAATGGCCTTCCAACCCCTATTGAAACCCGCGCCCACCTCTCCGTCGAGGCAGCCGTTTCGATTGTTTTCTACGAACGCCGACAGCGAGGATTGAAGCATATGAATAATCTAAGGAGAACGTGGGCGAAAGGGAAGGAAACTCTTGGGTTGAGTGGGCGCTATTCTTGATTGGAATCCCTACCTCATTAGATTCGATGGAAGTGAGAAAATGACTACTCTGCTCCCCTTGATTGAGAACGATGAAATCAGGATGGAAAATCTGAATCCACGTACCCTTAATCAATGGCTAATTTCTGGTGCTTTAATGGCCGGCTTAGGATTAGTGGCACTGTCCACTAGTTCTACACTCGGAACAATTCTCATCATTGCTTCATTCATCCCTACGACCATCTCCGTGATACGTTGGTTAGAAAATCGCAATACTGCAGTAGCACTCTCAATTGTTGCAACTGATAGTGGCCACCCTTGGCACCCTTCAGATGAGGACGGGGATTCATTCACCTACATTCTTGATGTCAAAGGAGAATGGATCCGACTCCCTCCACAATCCCGTATCCAGATTGTGTCCGACCCCATTCTGAAAGGCTGGACTGTACGTGATGATGATGTGGATGAGAAATTACACGCAAGACTAGGGCCGCTCTCAGAACCCATAGTGGAATTATTGGAGGAAGTGGCGAATCAAGCGCTAATCTTGACACGCACTCTAACTGAAGACAACGATCCGACATTACGAGATGCGAGGCAACGGGAAACGGACGCTGAGGGGATGCTTGAGAGGACATGGATGGATACAACTCCAGGTCAAGTTGAAATCCAATTTGGGCAAATGGGGCGGGCCAAGGAAATCCTTGGCCGCGGAAAAGGGCAATTAGATTCGGGCTCGGACTCAGAAGAATGACGCAACGGTCATAGGCATAATCCGAAGAACTGCAACTTCATGGACGATTGGAGGGAGCGGATTTCTGCCCTTCCGGATGAACAGCGCACGATGTTCGAAGGAGGTACACTGAGTCAGTTCTTCCTTCGATGGCCACTTACTGCATCACACCCTACCTTCGTAGGCTCCTTCTACGGCCTCCTAATATCCCTCTCACTACTTGGCCCCATTTTATTCATCCAATCCGAGGCGGGAAGTTCGGCCTATGATAGCCTACGCAGTTGGGCATTTCTGTGCCTCAGCCTTCTGATGTTATGCGGCATATTTGGCGGAGTATCTGCGTTAACTGTAGCGATTACAAAAAGGATACCGATTCGCTTAGAACAAAGAAGGAAGTATCTATTCCCAATCCCATTCATCGGACTCTTGCTGTTCAGTATCGCAAGAATCGAACCGAATTTAATCGGCATATCAGATCAGTTAGGTTGGGTTCTTCTAATTGCACCAGGACCCCTATACATCCACCTGTCATATGCTCCCCGATGGAGACTATTGGAACGGTTATCGAGAGGTCTTGAATTAAATGAACAACCGATGAAAGTCGGCAAAGAAAGGGACCTCGACAACGACCTAATCGAAGCAGTTGATGAAATCCACGGCGAAGAGTAGATTAAATGAGACCAATGCTTCGACCTGCGTCCTCAAAGACCCGAAGAACCTCATCGAGATCGTCCCGTGTAAGGCCCGCTGACATTTGAGTACGAACACGTGCCTTGTCTCTAGCAACCATAGGGAATACTATCGCACCCACTACCACACCCGCATCACGCATCGCTGCAGAGAGTGATTTTGCAGTGGTGGACTCACCACACATTACTGGAATAATTGGAGTAGTGGAAACACCCGTATCGAAGCCAAGTGAATCAAGTTCTCTACGGAAGTAATCAGTGTTAGACCAGAGGCGCTCAACGTGTTCGGGCTCATTCACGATGACCTCAACTGCCGCCTTCTGAGCCGCCGCGACACCCGGTGGTTGGCTTCCCGAAAGGAGCCATGAGCGGCTATGATTCAGAGCATGTTCACGAGTCTGAGCGGTCCCCGCGAGAATCCCTCCTTGGACACCCATGGCCTTCGAGTATGAGCCGACTTCGAAATCCACGCGCCCTTGAAGACCGAAATGCGCGACTATGCCCCGGCCATCACCAAGCACTCCTTCTCCGTGACAGTCGTCAACGAATACCATCGCATCGTGCTCCTCAGCGACCGCAGTAATCTCATCCAGTGGAGCAATGTCGCCGTCCATACTGAACACACCATCCGTGATAATGAGCTTGCGATCAACCCCCTTATTCTCTCGAAGAATACGTTCGAGTGCTTCAACGTCGTTGTGTGGATAAACAGCGCGTTGTGCCTTCGTCAAACGTACTCCATCGATGATTGAACCATGATTTAATTCATCAGAAATAATGAGGTCGTCTTTACCCTTGACAAGTGTTGGAATCAGGCCAACATTAGCAGTATAGCCTGCAGAATAAATCAGAGCAGCTTCGACTCCTTTGAAATCCGCCGCAACCCGTTCGGCTTCCAAATGGATATCCATGGTACCAGCAATGGCCCTCACAGAGCCACTGCCTGCACCATACTTACGTGTGGCTTCGATAGACGCTTCGACGACCTTAGGGTGTGTGCTAAGATTCAGGTAATTGTTGGCAGAGAGCATGATCGACTCCTTTCCATCGATTGTAACACGAGGAGCATTAGCCGATTCAAGGATGGGGGGGTCCCAGTTGAGGCCGCTGTCAACCAGTTCCGCATACCGCTCCCGCATCCAATCAAGGTCCTTCGCCATAACAAGGGCAGGCATCGGATTGACATGATGGTTCCGACGACGGAGTATTGATGCAGAATAGCGGCAGGTGACTTTCATGCCGGCACATCCTGAGGCCATCATCCTTGGAATCGCGCAAGATGGTGGCGTGCCGCAACCGGCTTGCTCTTGCAACACCTGCGCGCACTATGGGGAAAAAGAAAGTCAACTCTCGCCAACCTCTATTGCCGTCAGAGACGAAAATGATCTGCATCTCTTCGACGTGACACGGGATCTCGCAAGACAGCTTCTTTTCATCCCAGAAGAATCACGACGAGTCACAGATGTGTGGTTGACCCATGGCCACCTTGGGCACATCGATGGCTTGGGACTGTTTGGAAAGGAAGCAATGGGCGCAACAGGGATTCGCCTGCATGCATCAAAATCTATGCTCAAATTAATTCAAAACACACCTCAATGGGATTCGATGCTTAAACAGGGTGTATTCCTGCCAATACCATTTGTTTCGAATGAAACTTTGAGAATCTCATCCAACCTCTCAATCAGGCCCATTTCAGTCCCTCATCGCGATGAATTTACCGATACACATGCATTCCTCATCAAAGGGAAAAAGCGAACTCTTCTGCATCTCCCCGACCATGACCGATGGGACACTACACTTACCCACGTTGGCATGAAATCCATACGCGATTGGTTCAAACATATCCAAGCGGATGTTGTACTCCTTGACGGCACATTTTGGAGCGATGGAGAAATCTCTCGGCAGACGAATGTCCCCCATCCGCCGATATCTGAGACAATCTCGCTACTTGGCCCCCGAAATTCTCATGATTTCGATATCCGTTTCATCCACTTCAACCATACTAACCCTGTAATCTCAGAAGGATATGAGTCGCACGATTTAGACCTCAAAGGTTGGTCTCTCGCCAGTGAAGGCGAGGTTATTGAACTCACATGAGCGCAACGGAATGAACAAATGTAGGGGGAATGCCGTAGGGGGTATGGAACTCCACGGGGAGGTCAGTTCTGGCTTGGGGCGAGCCCACGTGTTCATGGCTCAGAGTCACTATCAGGACCAATTCAGAGGGATTCTAGGTGGGACTGCGTGGCCTGGAACTCTCAACATCAAGGTGTCGGACGAGGACCTCACTCAGTATCTCGCACTACGTCAGAAAGCAGGCATAGATACACTTGATGCCACGGATGAACGGCGCAATAAGGCGCAAGCAATTGATACATCGAACATCGAAGCATTACGCATCCGTGGATTCCTCCGTGAAGGTCGTTCATTCGGTGGCGCGACTGCATTCAAGGCACAGATTGGAACAGAAGATATGGACCACATTGAATGTGCAATCCTCATCCCTGACCTAACTCGGCATGTCGAAGTCATCGAGGTTATCGCAGAGGTATTTCTGCGAGAAACCCTCGACCTCACAGATGGAAACAGAGTATCACTCAATCTCGTCTGACTGGAATTCCATCCCTTGAATCCAACCTCTCTGAAGCATGAGTTTCATCTCTTTTCGCGCAATCTCCTGCCATCGCTCGTGGAGCCTCTGATCGGTCCCACCAGGAGGATTGGACCATTCAGATATTGACTCCAAGGGCATTGTGTCGAGGTCAGGAAGGGCAGGATGTTGGATCGACCAGAGCATAAGCCAATCAGATGGACTTCGTCCGAAATCTATGCTGTCTGAAGGGCGATGAAGAGCACGAATCACATCTGATAAATCGAGATTCTCGGTTGCTAGACCGTATAGTGCAGAAGCGATTCTACGCACTTGGTTCCAAAGGAAGCTCTCTGCCTCGATTCGGAAACCAACTACGCGACCGTTGACATCCACCCAGGGGGCACAACGATGAACAGTACGAACCGTCGTTCGTCCTTCCTCTACTCTACAGAAGTTCGTGAAGTCATGGCCACCTTCGAATACACGGCACCAGCGAGCAAGGCGTTCAGGAGAAAGATCTGCAGGCCAATTCGGAAGCGCTTGCAAACGATAGAGGTAGACACGGCGGCGAGCAAGACGAACGGTGACATCATCAGATACTGCGTAGGCAGACCAGACGATGATGTCATCCTCCAACCTATCGTTAATTGCCCTCAGAAGACTACCTGCACCTATGCTATCCCAACGAGATAAAGGAAGGTCGAAAGATGCGAGATTCATGCGCACATGGACGCCTGCATCTGTCCTTGACGATAGCCAAATATGATCATCAGCACCCAGCCACTTCAACTTCCGAAGAGTACTCTCAACATCACCCTGTGACGTACGAACTTTGGGTTGAAGTTGTGAACCGTGGAATGCATCTCCAAGATAGCCAATACACATCACCACACGTTGAGTAGACTCTTCCTCTTCGGAATCCTCCAGAGGAACCTCCACCGAATCATCGGTGGATTTCGTCATACAAGCGACCTCACTCGTCGCTAGTCATGTACTCCATAGCCTCTTCAGCGGAACTGAAACCGAGACCGAGTAACGAGAATTCGATAGCAGTCCGAACATACTTGCGAGCGAAGTCGTGACTACGATCAAAGTTAGTCTTGACATCGATTGAATCGATTAGCAATCGTGCTGCCTCATAGAGGTGGAAGGAGACATCATTCTCCTCGCTCGCCTGACCGAGTTCGTGAAGTCGCTGGAACTCACGAATTGCCATCGGGACACGATCGAATTCAATGAGGGCATTAGCGAATGCCGCGAGATACTCAGGGTTCTCGGGTTCCATCTTTGTTGCCTTTTTCAAGAAAGATTGAATCTGACCCTCGTTGAATCGATCGTTTCCTGAATCATCGATATTGCCGTTTTCCTGGATCTCAAACATCGCTGCCTCAGCCCAGCCGTGAAAACCAACCGGGCTGTCTGAATGATTATCCATTACAGTTTGAAAGATATCCATCGCACCGAGGAAGTCTCCTCCGGTGATGCATTGTGCTGCCTTGGTAAGAAGTTCGTCGTCAACCATGGGGGGGTCCACCAGACGTTGTGTCGGGGTGATGGTTCTTCAACGGTGCGGGTCGAAAAAAATCAGGTAAAGTGTCAAAATCATTCCGTGCTGGACTCTGCAGATGATTCTAATTCAGGTGTAGAATTGGCTGGAGCGCCATCTACTGGTGCACCCGGCCGAGTGCGGAGCTCATTGACTAGAGCGTAGACATCCATTGGACGGCGGATGCCATAGAAGCAATCCTCGGGGTTGAGGTCGACCGTCTTCCGGGTCCGTTGTAACCTCATCATGAAGACGAAGAAACGGAATAAACGAACTACGATGTTACTCGTTTCCTTCGTGGCAGCGTCTGTGACATCCGAAACAGCACCAACGCCTACAGACATAGAATCCTCCTTCAGACCAAGGCCAGATGCCGTGATGACATGGAGGCTACCGTAGCCAAGGAATCGTCCAATGAGGCTTCGCTCTACCTTCAGATTCTCAATCTTAGAAAGGCTGATTGCGTGACTATTAGAATCAATGAACTTCAGGAAGTCCTTCTTCAGGTAAACCTGCTTATCCGTGATAACGTAGGTGAATGCACGCTGATACATCACCGTAAGGACGAACATCACACCAGCATACCCCCCACCAAAGATTAGGTAGAAACTATCCTTCCACTCAGGAAGGAAGCCACTCTCCTCAAGACCTATGAAACCAGAGATGAAACTGTCTGTAAGAACGGTCTCAATGAAGAATACACCTGGAGTGATTGAGATTACAAGCAGGGACACCGTGTAGAGGCCACCCGATGTCGAGAAATTGACGAAGCGATTGATCCAAGTTAGAATCATCATCATGACGAAGAAGCCAGCGATACCAGTCGAAACAAGTAATTCAAGGAGATTCAAAAGGAAGTTCAGGCCACCTTCACCCTCTGGAGCCTCGTAACCAACCCCGAATAAGAGATGGACTACGAGAACAAACACAATCAGGAGATATCGGGAAAACATAGAGAGTACGATTGGACCCGAACGGTAGTACGGCTCCTCATAGGGTGACATTTCAGGAACTGCGCCTCTTGCTGCTTCAACGTCTAACTTCTCACGAAATGTGTCCATCTGTGCGCCCATCAAATCAACCTCAACCACAGTTTGTCCGGGTTCGTATATAATTACATTCAGGAATTTGCATCAATGTAACAAGCCCCACGAATGCTCAGCATTCCCGCGAATCCACTCATATGTCTCCGCAGTTCGGACCTCGACTTCATCACAAATCGCAATCTCTTCTACCACAAGCGGATACTCATTGTAAGTGAAATGAGAGGTCAAACCGGCCCTTGTAGGTTGATCGAAGGTCCAATGGGCTCGACTTGAAGCACGTAGAATTGTGCTAATCTGAGTTCGGCCATTCCAAACCCTAACCTTGAATCCAGGCAATGGTGAACCATGATCATCTACAGGCCCATCCTCCCCAGGGTGAAGGACTTCCACCTCACAACGCTCGAATCGCTCGGTACGCTGTCGCCTTGCATCGTGAAATAAGCCCGCAGTCCGAATCGGGACACGATGACGGTCACGACGACGCCATGCAGTTGAGTCATTCGATGTCATCGAAAGTGAAAGATGGGGGAAAAACCAGTCGAAATACGAACCGTCATCGAAGTGTAGGAAACCCCAGAACCAAGGCACCGACGGAGCCTGAACAATTACCTTCTGAAAGTAAGCAGTCCCTTCGACCTCTTCTTCACCAATGCGGCCCTTCGCTTTCGTACCATGGATACGAAGGATATCGTAACCCATCGTACCAGTGAAAACATTGTTTGATCGTGTGACGCCAGAAATCGCAGGATTCCATGGAGTCATTTCAAGATCGAAAGTGGCAGGAGCACCTTCCGCAACATGCCCCTCATCCGAGCGGAGTTTGAGCCAGAAGGAGGAGGCATCAGGCTGGAGGCCCATAGAAAGATCATCTTCAGTCAATGGAACGACAGCCCCCCCAAGTGAATCCGAAGGCCACGAAGGGTGACGATGGTCGATTGCCGCCATCCGGCATTTCCGTAACACGAGCGGCTCATACATACGGTCGCCATCATACCACCAAGCACAAACCATTCCACCGAGAACATGCCCGCCATGCTCGTCAGTGTGGAATCTTTCACCAGCCCATGGAATACCACTGACATCAACAGAAGCTGTATCCTTGGTAGACCATAGCACCATCAATTGACGAGAGCGTTCAGGGTGATCCTTGCAAGGAAGGACCACGAGCCACCACCACCACTGCCATGTAAGCCGATGCATGGTAGGAAGAAAATCGAGCCGCCAAAGAGTATCGAGGTCCCCCTCAAAGCGCTCCATGGCACGAAACGGAAGAACAGGCTGATGAACGTGGCTCTCAATCAATCTCTCTACGACCAAGGAATGACTGGCCAAGTCCGACCATCAAGAGCACGTATACAACAAGCACACCTGCAGACACTAGTAGTGCAACTGTTGGAGATTCATTTGTTGATGGCGCATTCCAAAACACCGAGAAGATGTCCGCTGAATCATAGTAGCCTTCACCGATGATGTCATAGTACTCTGAATCCGGCCAAGCGATCAGTGCAGCAGCATTCACCATCTCGATACCCCAATGCGATACTGAAAGCCAAGCGATGCGACTCTGACCTCCACTGAGCAACGAGAAAAAGGCCATGATAAACTCCCAGAGCCCCATTACAATCGCAATATATGCGCCAAAACGCTTGGAGAGAACACCAAACATTGCGAATGTCGTTGAATAGGCGAGGAGAACTAGAGCTGACGCGATGCCTACAATCAACCATACTGTCAAATCCTGGAATCTGAACAGTGTTTCAGAAGGGCCAAGGAATCCTGTGACAATCCCTACAGTCACCGCGAGGCCAAGTATGTAAGGCCCAGCAAGGAGCATGAAACCAAGGATACGATAGAGAAAGAATTCGGCTCGATGAATCGGTTTACCGATAAGATAGTACATCGTCCCTGAAGTCATCTCATCACGTACCAAGCCAGTAGCGAGGAACATCGGAATGAAGATGCCAAGGATGAACAAGAATGCAACTTTGCTTACAGCAAGAATGAATCCACGATGAGCGCTCTCCAAGGTGAACTCAGACTCAGATGGATCTTCATCCACGCCCCAATCTGCTTCAATCCGCAACAGATTACCCTCGGAGTCGAAAACGAGTTCTACATCACAATCGATACCGTTACCGTTGGTGTCCTTCTGATTAGAATACCAATAATACTCATCGTCACGATAGTCGGAATCGTCATCGTAGTTTCGGCAGTCGCCGTCATCATCGTAGCCTTGGCTATCATTTCCAGATGATATATCGAGATCAATCCCATCCTCATCAATATACATCGAGGAATCGTGAGGCTCAATCGGTGTGTCTGATTTACCAACCATCTCCCCCCAAGCAAGCCAACCGTAATTCGTGGAGGAGAGTGTACCATTGACCGTCACCATACCATAGAATCGAATCTCATCATCTCCCGTCATGCAGGACTCACCGTATGCAAGACCGTATCCGCCCTTCTCATTCGAGCTACAAGCCCGTGAATCTGTGACATCGATGAAGCGCCTATCATCTGAATTGTTAGCAATCCAAGTGTATTCTTCGATAATCCCGTTACCATTGTAGGTATAGTTGCCCGTGACATTTGATTCGTCCCAATTTAGCCAATCCGTCTCCACGAATCGTCCCGAACCAGGAAACTCGTTCATATCCCAATCGGAGGTCCCATACTGAACCTCTTGCCCCTGTGGATAACCGTCACCATCCCAGTCCTCGGAATCCCCATCGTCATCAATTGGCTCAATCCCGGATGCCATTTCCTGCGCATAGGTCACAAGGAGCAAAGTCATTACAAGAATACCAACCGCTCCGATGACCCACGTTGACGAACGGACGCGAAGTTGCCTCGAGGTAAATTCGATGATGGCAGAAGCCTTTCGATCCAAACCGGTCCATACAGTATCGAGAACTCTTGGAGGGGGAAGTGGCGCCTGTGAAGAAACTGGAGGAGCAACAGTGGAATTCGCGAGAGATGTTGTTACTGTGGGCGACTCAGATGAATCACCATACTCGCGGCTCTTCTCAGTCATGATCGACCCTCCGTTAGGTAAGCAAGAAGGCTCTCAAGATTATCATCCGGATTTGTAATTGCACTAACACGGATGTTTGATGAACGAATCAGAGAAGGTAACGCTGAATGGACTGAGTTCAGATCGTTGGTTTGAATCTCCAACTCACCCGGCAGTGGGAAACGTACGCCATGGATTGCTTCCAGAGGAAGTACATGGGCAGCAAGATGACGAGGATCATCAGTGCGCAATAAAATTCGATGAGGATGTTTATCCAGAAGTGACCTGATTTTGTGCAAGTTACCAAGAGCTAGAAGACGACTGTTATGCAAGATGACAATCTGCTCAGTGATACGCTCAATCTCCGATAAGATATGACTTGATACGATTACAGTCTTACCCATCGAACCAATTTCACGAATGACATTCATGATTGTAGTTCGCGCCACTGGATCGCATCCTTGTAACGGTTCGTCAAGGACAATGAGATCTGGATCATTGACCAGAGCATGAGCAATCTTGACTCGCTGTCGCATGCCCTTGCTATACTTTCCAATCTGCTTGTGGGCGACATCGGAAAGGTTCACGAAGTCGAGAACGTGATCTGCTCGAGCTCCTGCCTCATCGCGAGTGAAACCGTAGAGGCGAGCGAGAGTTGCAACGAATTCGTGGCCAGTCATCCAATCGTAGAGTTTCTCTCCCTCAGAGACGTATCCAACTCGAGAATACGGGGCTGGATTTCGCCAAGGATCTACACCGAAAAGACGCACAGAACCCTTGCTTGGCTTGAGACGGCCGACGAGGAGTTTGAACAATGTACTCTTGCCGGCCCCATTCTGGCCAAGGATGCCTGTGACTCCTCCGCCTATCGCAAGGCTGACATCATTGAGCCCAATGACCTGTCCGTAGAATTTTGTAACATGATCTAGCATCACTGCTGGTACAGTAGCATCAACACGGATTGACTGTACGGCCGGCTGGCCGACCTGATCGAAATCAGGCATCATTCCCGCGTCACCTCCAGACTGTTCACACGAGCAGATAAGACGTAGAGCGATACCGCATTAATTGCGAGCAAGGAAACGACTGAGAATGCGACTGGGTGGTCGTAACGTAAATCGATACCCATGAGATATTGCCCGAGATGGGCAAGATTGTCGTATGGACTAATCAGATAGACTATGCTCTGTTCAAACAAATTATCCACGAGGAACGCGAGGAGTTTTGTTCCAAGGATAATCGACAGAAATCCAACCGCTGGGAAGAACTTGCCCTTGGATACTGAAGACAACGCCATACCAATTGAGGTGTAAGTAATAATCAACAGAAACGCAATTCCCAAACCCGATACGAATAGTGGGAAAGAATCGAAGATATATCCCCACCCTCGTCCTTCAACGACAATCGCTAGAGAGTAAAACGAAACGTAACTGATGAGAATTACGCCCCCAAGGATACTAGCTACAGATAGGTACTTCATCGCAGCATAATCGATTCGATTAATCGGCCGAGAGAAGTATATTGCAGAAGTGCCATGAGCTCGGTCCTCTGAAATCATGCCACCGATTACGAGGGCTGTAAGTAGGGGCCAGAATAGTGCGTTTCGCGGGAAGAATCCGAGGATTTTGGTATAGATATTAACACGATTAAGTCCGAAACCACGCATGATAGTTGGATCTCCAATCAAGGATGCAAGTAAGAGGAAACCAAGAGCCGCCATTGACGAGATAAGGATTGCAAGTAATGCAAGACGGACAAATGGATGGTAATGCCGATGCCCCTTCGATGAAATGATGCCATAGACATGATGACGATATATTGCGTAATTGCGAACCCACCGCGACCCAAGTTTTCCTCGCCATGGCCGATAGACCTGATCGAAGATTGTGCCCCCCTCAATTGAACCCGGCTGAGCAACCACTGCTGTAGCATCCTCATCACCGTCACCAGATCCAAAGGCCGCTTCCATCCTTGTCACGCCAAGTGATGGTTCAGTGGACACATCAACCGAATCTGCAACAGCATCCAGAGCCTCCATCTCTGTATCCTGGTTAGAATCAACAAGTGGCTCATCAGTCATACTAGCCCCTCCTCGGCAGAATTAGCACCGATAACACGACCCTCGGGTGTAGAACTTAGCAAGTCAGCGGCTGTCCTCGTACCATATCCAAGCTGATCCATAATGAGTAGGAAGAGATCCTCGAGGCTCGGCTCATACTCCTGCATCTGCCGAACTTGAACCTGTGACTTCGCCGCTGCATCGAGAATATGATCCACTGTCGACTCATCCTGACGGAGAATTCGCATGACCCGGCCCATTCGACGTACGGTAAGACCTGCATCCTTCAGTGCCTGCTCAATGCGACTTGCACCCCCCCAAACAGTAATCTCGATTTCGCGATCAATCTGCTTAGCAAGATCGTCTATCTTGCGATGAACGACGACTCGGCCCTTGTGAATCATAACAACCTGATCGCAAACGGCTTGAACATCGTCCATCAGATGGCTGCTCATTAGGATTGAACGGCCACCTTCACGGACAATCTGGAACAGAGTATTCAACATGAATCCACGATGCTCCTGATCTAAACCATTAGAGGGCTCATCAACAATCAACAATTCAGGGTCGTGAACGATAGCACAACCAAGTTTCGCGGACTGTGCCATCCCTGTTGAAAACGTACCGATTTTTCGGTAGCGCTGGTCGCGAAGCCCCACATACTCAAGCACCTCATGAGCACGCTGCTGAGCCACAGTAGGAGACATACCAAGCAATTCAGCGGAGTAACGGACCTGGTCGATTGCAGCAAGATCCAAATTAAGTGAATCGTACTCCGCCATGTAACCGATTTTGCTACGGATGAGATCGCCTTCAGTACGAATGTCGTGGCCGAGGACCTTCCCCTCTCCGGAGGTGATGTGGATGAGGCCAAGAAGCGTCTTGATAAGAGTCGATTTTCCCGCACCATTGGGGCCAAGAAGGCCAATAGAACCGTGGGGTACGTGGAGGTCTACCTTGTCAAGAGCGACATGTTGGCCGTAATTCTTGGTTAGGGAACGGGCTTCGATTAGCCAATCGCTTCCAAGACCTGACAAACACACCACGCCCCTAACCTGAAATTCCGTATGGAGTCACTTGAATGAACCGCTGTGTTCCGTCATAACTTGTCTTCGTTTACGACTCCACCCCTAACGCGAACTGCAATGCCCTTGCTGAATCTCTGCATCTCCTCCGCTGTACTGGTAGGGACACCATGAGCGACCAGTGCGCCTGAACTATCAACAACGAGAGTAGGAAGACCAAGACGGACATCATTTCGTGTCCCCTCAATGAATCCATGGATTACGTTACGTCCTGCGCGAAGGAATGGGACCGCATCATCAATACTGACTACCTCGGGCAGGCCAGCGTCAAGAGCGTGAAGTGCAATCGCACCAGACGTCGTAAGGGATAGCCCGCCATCATTCAAGCGTGGAGATAGAACATGGGTACCGTCTGCATCGAAGACGTTCTTGATACGGCCTGTGGAAGACCTTTGTACAGTCATTCCCTCAAGCCATTCCCATGCCTTAGAACGGTCCATGCCGAGTAGGACAGAGCACTTCGCCGATATCTGGGAACGCTCAATCCATGTACGAATCGCAGCATCATCCTCGTCTGAGGAGGACACATCCGGGGAAGGGACCTTGACGTCAAGATATTCTGCCAACGCACCATCCATTAGGCTCGAACTCATGTCCGGTTCAGAAGATACTGCTTGGATATGACAAAGTGGAGACCAGTCTTCTAGATCAAACGGAAGAGGGCCTGCCTTCATCACAATTATCGGGATGCATTGAGGGTCGCTTCGTAAAGAACGAATTACATCGCCTCTCACTGAATCACGCCAAGGGGGCACTCCTCCACTAATGAGGAGCATCTTTGGATTATCCATCGGCTTACCTGTCCAGTCGAATGGAGGGGGAGACCACCGCTCATCGACCAAATTACGGGCGTGAATCAGGTGCGGCCGATAATCTGCTTTTTCACTCCACTTCACAGATCCAGAGCGAATCGGAGCACTTGCCTCAATCATCCGCTGACCAACAATGTTCTCCGATAATGCCCCTTTGGAAATCACCTCCATGATGTGGAGGAATGACTCGCGGAGTTCAGGACTTGAATGGCTACGCTGCTCAACCAAGGCCCAAAGTGTCCCCGTTCGAATAGCTTGACGACACCTTGCAAGCTCTGCCTGAGTGATTTCAAGATTGAAACGAGATAACAGTTCAGTCCGCTCTTTCTTACCCATTTTTCGGACTTCCTCTGGAGTAATTCCATGGAGCGTACGCGATGCGATTGGCCACTCCACCAAATCATCGATTCGGACCGTTCCGTCAGGGGTGAGAAGTCGCCCATCCCGAGCGAAGAGCGCATATGCTGCACTATCGAAGAGATCCGCACCCAGAGCGATACACATGGGAAAGAGCATTGGGTGACCGCAACCAAAGAGGTGAATGGGCCGTTCGACAGGGATTGTCTCTCGTGTAGCAAGAATAATCTTGACTAAATCCAAGTAGCGATGCTGCTCCATTAACGGTACAATGCCACCAATTGGGTGAACTGCGAATCCACGGTGAGGGCCTTCAACAACACCCATCTTCGATGCACTGTCGGCTCTAAGATGAGAATGCAAACCACCCTGGATTGGACCGTTCAATAGGAGGTCCTCTCCGGCTGTCTCGAGTGATACAGGTGCACGTGCCACCGTCTCATCGACAGCATGCTGCAGTTCATCCTCGGACTGATCTGGACGGCCGAAGACATCGAGCATCGTACCGATATCAACACCGATATCCCGTTGGAAATCGACAATTTGTTCGACACCGACCTCCACATCACCATAGACATAGGACTGGAAGGTTCCCGAGTCGGTTACAATAACGCCAGGGAAGTCGAGTAAATCGTGAACACCATTGGCAAGTGCAGGTTCGCGTAACTTGTCATGCTTCCAGATGACATACGAGTTCGTGATGAGACCTTGGACTCCAAAGTCGTCCCACATCTCACGAGGTTCTATAGTACGGATATTCGGGTTGACAACTGGAAGAAGCATAGGGGTTTGGAGAACCCCATGACGCGTATGTAGCCGGCCGATTCTAGAGATGCCGTCACGCCGATGAATCTCAAATCGACCGAGATCCTGAGACCGGCAAGGGCTAGCATCGAAACCCTTGGCCATGACAATGCCTCATACCCCTCAGTCATGACCCTTGCTGAAAGATAGAAATTAGAATCATGACCATAGTACCATAAGCCCTGAACTTCCCCTTGTTAGGTGAGGAAGATGTTGACCACAGAGGCGTTCACCCAAGCAGTCATCGATTTCGATGGATTTGGAACATCTACCCATCTCGTCCCATTTGAGTGGGAAGTCGACGGTCGAACTGGGACGACCATGAAGGCTTTCAACGAATATTGGACGAGCCAACAACGACAAGCACATTCACTGCACGAAATATCCTACCGTGCTTGTTTCAAACCACAACTACCTCGATTCTTTATCGAACGATTAACCCGACCAGGGGATGCGATATACGATCCGTTCATGGGACGAGGAACCACGCAACTAGAGGCTTTACTTCTAGGGAGAAGGCCGCTGGGAAATGACATCAATCCACTCAGCCGAGTAATATTACAACCTCGATTGAATCCCCCCTCAATCAAAGAGATTGAAAATCGACTAGACGAAATTGACCTCTCTCATGCTGAAGAAGAATATGACGGGTTACTTGCCTTCTTCCACAAAGACACACTGCGTGAAATTATCTCTCTGAAAGAGTACCTCTTAAAACGCGAAGAATCAGGAGAAATAGACAATGTAGATGCTTGGATTCGAATGGTTGCAATCAATCGACTCACAGGGCATTCAGGAGGATTCTTCTCAGTATACACCCTCCCTCCAAATCAAGCTGTGAATATCAAGAGGCAGCAAAAAATCAATGCTGACCGAAATCAAGTCCCAGAGTACAAGGAAATTAAACCACGCATCATCAAGAAATCGAAATCATTGCTGAAGAATTGGGAGGTATTGGAGCCTTCAGATATGGATCTATCCAGTATTCTAACGACTGGGGATTCTCGCTTCGCATCAGGTATTGAGGATGGCTCCGCTCAACTTGTTGTAACATCTCCCCCATTCCTCGATGTGGTAGACTATCAGGCAGACAATTGGATGCGTTGCTGGTTCATCGGTATCGATTCTTCGAACATCAACATTAGCCAACTGAAAGGTATTGAAGAATGGGAAGCAACGATGACTGGCGTGTTAACTGATTTACGCCGAATCGTGAAACCGGGAGGGCATATTGCGTTTGAAGTAGGAGAAGTCCGAGGGGGGGAAGTTCTGCTTGAGGAAAATATAGTCCGTTGTGGAGCCATGGTGGGATTGGAACCTGTCGTCATCCTCGTAAACGAGCAAGAATTCACCAAAACAGCCAACACATGGGGCGTCGATAACAAATCTAAGGGGACAAACACGAATCGAATTGTGGTTTTCAGGAAAAATTAGTAATGAAAGGGAAATCGCAATGAAGAGTGCATTTTAATTCAACAAAAAGTCACTCCACTTTTCTCTATCATGAAATCTCGAACGATTCCATCAAAATGCTCGAGAATCCCTTCATCGAATTGAACCGTTTGGATAGCTGAATCTGCTAGCAAGTCGTTCTGAATACCAGATAGTGTCCCAGGTGCTGCTCCGCAAGCAACACAAGCCCCATCGAGGCCAACAACGAGATGTATGGTAGATCCATCGATTCTTGCCTCCCGGACAGTAATTGAACCCTCATGACTAGTAAGAGCAGCACGAACCTCTCCTAGACGCGCCATAAGCGCAGGGACAAGATCAGGATGAATCATCTCACCTCCCACCTCAAAATCAGAACCCCCCACAAGTTGAACCAATGATAAGGCGAGAACACGGGCATCCTCTCGTGGGTCAATGACCTCCTGCAGACGGCGGCTCGCTTCCTCATTCATCTGGAGACGGATTTGGCTACGGTACATGTCTGTGATGTCATCAACCATCTGCTCCACCGAATCGAACCACTCGGGCAACCATCATGAATCTGTCCAGAGAGAGGTTTCCAGATTAAAACAGAGAAGCAGGGATTCATAAGTCGGCTGTTTGAGAGCGGCATGGAGGTCGCATCATGGGGAAGACAGCGTTGCTTGAAATCGATGGGCTACGAGCCAGCATCGACGACACAGACATCCTCCATGGAATTGATTTGAAAATTATGCCTGGCGAAGTCCATGCAGTAATGGGGCGCAACGGCAGTGGCAAGTCCACCACGGCTAATGTTTTGATGGGGCATCCCGACTATGAAGTCACAAATGGTACGATACACCTAGACGGTGCAGATCTTCTCAAGATGGAAGCGCATGAACGCGCCCGCTCAGGCATATTCCTCTCCTTCCAATACCCACAGGCTGTCCCTGGACTCCAAGTTGGCAACTTCCTACGCCGGTCTGTGGCGGCAATTCGTGGCGAGGAGGCAGCGAAAGGTGCAGAGTTCCGAACCACACTGAAGGAAGGTATGGAACGGCTCGGCCTAGACCGTTCGTTCCTCTCACGATATGTTAACGACGGATTCAGTGGCGGTGAGAAAAAACGCTTTGAGGTTCTTCAAATGATGTTACTCAAGCCGCGTCTAGCAATCCTTGATGAGACTGACTCCGGCCTCGACATTGATGGCATCCGTACGGTTGCTGAAGGAGTTGATGCGGCGATTAGAGGCACCACTTCCGGCGCACTCATCATCACTCACTACAATCGCATACTTGAGCACGTCAAGCCAGATTATGTCCATGTTCTGATTGATGGCCGCATCGTTAAATCCGGCGGCCCAGAACTTGCTGCCGAGTTAGAGGAACGCGGATACGACTGGTTGGAGGAAGATGCAGTATGACCGACGACGCGCGCTCTGCTGTCGGAGATTACAAAGCCGGTTGGCACGACCCTGAGAATGCAACTATTCGATTCGACTTTGGCCTATCAGAGCAAGTTGTTCGAGATATCTCAGCACTCAAAAACGAGCCAGAGTGGATGACTGAAATTCGGGTCAAAGCCTTCCATCACTTCGAGGAACGGCCTATGCCTACATGGGGCAACATGCATCTCTTGGAGGAGATTGACTTCGACAAGGTCTGCTATTACCTACGATCCTCAGATGCTACCGAAAAGAACTGGGACGACGTCCCAGAGGATATCCGAAACACCTTCAATCGGCTTGGCATCCCTGAAGCAGAACAAAAGTGGCTCTCAGGAGTGACTGCCCAATATGAGTCCGAAGCGGTGTACCATAGTATTCGAGAAGACCTTGAGGAGCAAGGCGTCATCTTCCTTGACATGGATTCTGGACTCCGTGAGTACGAAAGCATCGTTAAGGAGTATTTCTGTAGCGTTGTACCATATTCAGACAACAAATTCTCTGCTCTGAATACCGCGGTATGGTCCGGTGGATCGTTCATCTACGTGCCCAGCGGTGTCCATGTGGAAATGCCTGTACAAGCTTACTTTCGCATCAATGCAAAGAACATGGGGCAATTCGAGCGGACCCTGATTATCGCTGATGAGGGATCTTCAATCCATTATGTTGAAGGATGCACTGCTCCCACCTACTCCACAGACTCACTCCACTCTGCTGTAGTCGAACTAATCGCTATGCCAGGTGCACACATTCGCTACTCTACTGTACAGAACTGGTCGAACAATGTGTACAACCTTGTTACAAAGCGCGGAGTTGCATATGATAACGCTACAATTGAGTGGGTTGATGGCAACATCGGTTCAAAGTTGACGATGAAATATCCCGCAGTGATTCTCAAGGGAGAGGGAGCACACGCAGAAGTCATCTCTGTAGCTTATTCAGGCGAAGGGCAGCATCAGGATGCAGGGGCAAAAATCCACCATCTAGCGAGTAATACCACTAGTAAAATCCTCTCAAAGAGCATTAGCAAAGATGGAGGGCGCGGATCTTACCGTGGCATGGTTACTGTCTCTCCGAAGGCAGAAAACTGCAAGGTCAACGTTGTCTGTGACGCACTACTCCTCGATGAAGACAGTCGCTCAGATACCTATCCTACTATGGAAGTCGGGAATGCAGGAGCTCGCTGTGAGCATGAGGCATCTGTCAGCAAGGTCAGCGATGATCAACTATTCTATCTGATGAGCCGAGGACACACCGAGGAAGAAGCACTGGCACTAATTGTCAACGGTTTCTTTGAGCCATTCACCCGCGAACTCCCAATGGAGTACGCTGTAGAACTCAACCAGTTGATGGCGCTCGAGATGGAAGGCAGCATTGGTTGAGGGATTGACATGAATGCAGCCTATTCGGACAATTCTGACACGGACCGTGCGGCGCACATCTGGCGCTATACCCCATGGAAGAAGGCACACCCAACAGGTAAAATCAGTCAAATCCCCAGTGCTGATTCACCCCTCCTTTCACTATCTATGAGCGACGGGAGTGAGGT